>Ga0316608_1000171_pt1 | contig 34725 bp, 28 predicted proteins | sample MIS2016152B_MG_FD_207673 | JGI IMG/M metagenome (GOLD analysis project Ga0316608, IMG submission 207673) | Microbial mat bacterial communities from Middle Island sinkhole, Lake Huron, Michigan, United States - MIS.2016.152B | ecosystem: Environmental > Aquatic > Freshwater > Lake > Sediment... | reverse complement strand
ATTCCAAGATTATTCACAATGTAGATGAGCTTGACTCTTTTATGCTGAGTTGATCGAACAAAATATTAGGAAATCATCGGGAATTTTTAACGCAGATTTAGTATAAGGTGCGCCGAAGCGCACCCTACAGAATTAGATCGCAGCTATCAATTCTTCAACTTCAACAGCGGTTCAATTTGCTGCCTTTGAAACTGCAATTCATCCGCCAAAGGCTGGTAAATTTCTCGATCGCCCAATTCATTGCAATAATCCCAAAGACCATTGTAGCAGTGGCGATCGCAGTAGGAATACTGGTTAAGCGATGCGATCGAAATGTAATCAGAATCGTTCATGATTGTAAGGGTTTGTAAGAGATTAGTAATTGAGAATTAGCAACAGGCAAGATGCCTGTTCCACAAGAGTTTAGTGTTATTGTGGGGTGGGCATCTTGCCCGCCCTGGAAATCCGGCATCTTGCCCGCCCTCAAAATCCGTTCCACAAGAGTTTAGTGTTATTGTGGGGTGGGCATCTTGCCCGCCCTGGAAATCCGGCATCTTGCCCGCCCTCAAAATCCGTTTAACTCTTATTAACAACAATCCGCCGAGTCATTCCCATCCCCATCGGAGTTTTCCTCCCAACCCCGCAGTAAAGAGCAAAATCAGCCAAAGCATTAATTTGCTTAATCACTAAAGGCTCCGCATCTCCCAAAATCCGATAACTAACCTCCCCAACCATCCCAACAAAATTGGTTTCATAGTTAGTCAATTTTTCTGTCTTGATATTGACAAAAGTCGAAAACAGTGCATCGAAGGAAAGATCGGGAATTGCGATCGGGCTGTACTTATTCCACCGACTGAGGAGACTATTAAAAACGCATTCTCTAGTAGGAATCACCGAATCGAATTTACCCTGCCTAAAAGTAGTAGGAGTCGCAAAACTAAAAGCAATTAAGCGATTAGTTTCCGAAGCTTGCTGGTACAATTGAGAGTAAGTACAAGCATTAGCCCAAGGTTGATTTAATTGAGCAGTGCCGAAGATATTCGTAATCAGCAAATCCGCCGGGCCAAGGTGCCACGGATCATCGGGATTAAGATTGAGCCAAAGGTGAGTTAATTGGCTGAATAGACTGTCATCTAGGAGAGTAATTCGCCACCAGCAGAGGGTATGTTCTGGAATTGGTTCTGTGTGTTCCCATTGGAGGGAATGATGTTTTTTGAAAGGGCATTTTTGGGTTTGCAAAGGGCTGAGAGTGAAGCATTTTTGGGCGGTGGCTTCGTGGAGGTAGTCGCCGAGTTTTTTGTCTGCGGAGCTCACGAGGGTGAGGAATAGGGCGTGCAGGTGTCTTCCTGTTAGGTATCCGGGGGGAATTGGGGCCTGGGGAAGGAGGTTTAGGACTAGGCTGTGGGGCATATTGGTTGCCGAGAATATGTTAGTTAGAGGGTGCGTTTTAACGCACCCTGTACTCAGTTAATCAGCCTTAAAGCGATATTGCATACAGGCTGGAATTTTGAGTTTGTCAAACTCGTAATATTGCCCGTTAATTTTGACATTTTGAATCAAACTAACTGGGGGCATATTAACCACATCGTAGCTAATCACTTGATGGGAAAACATCACATCTAAAGGATTGAGTAGATAAGGAAAAATCAAGTCAGCTTCAGAAGTTGAGCGTTTCACTTCCTTCTGTTCTACAATTTCGACTGCTGCTTTGCTCATCCACTTTCCCAAACGAATCCATTTAGCCAGTTTTAGGGGCTTTTCTGAGATGATGAAAAACTCGAATTTGCTTTCCGGTGCAATCTCTTTAGTTCTACCAAAACTGGGAATATTTTTCTGGGTTTTTTCCATTTCAACGTGATAGTTGTTGTTGGCATATTTCCAAGTATTGAGAGTAGAGGAATGGGATAGTGCTCTTGCTGGTGTGACATAAATACCCTGTTGGTTGAGTGGCGTTAAATGCTGCTCGTATTTAGGGATTTGTTCTGGACAGAAATAGCGATAGGAATGTTCTTCAGAAACGGTGGTAGAATAGATTTCGCTATCCACCAAACCGAGGGCGTAACAAAGTGCGTAATTGTGAATTACTGGCTCTGTTTCATAGAGTCTCCCTATCTCGCGAGTTGCAAAATAAAGGCTATCGTGCAACTCGATTTGGCAACGATGAATAATTGCCATTGCTGTCATCCTCCCTTAGCAGCTTTTTCTGATTTAGCTTTATCAGCTTCAGATTTCTGCTTAATATGTTTTTTATTGTAGGCTTTAGCTTCCGTGTCAGCCTGCTGTAAAATTCCTTTGATTCCCTCTTCACTACCTGTCAGAGATTTGACCTCATTTAACAAAGCAGTAAACTTAGCGCCCACAAAATCTGTATGCACAATAAATTCCTCAGACATTAATGATTGGATAGCACTACTAGCCGCAACAATCACATCATTTTCATTGAGTGGATCGCGGGAATTGAGTTTATTTTCAGCTTGCAATTGGTCGTAAATTGCTTGTGTCCAGCGGAGGTTACTGGTAATTTCACCATCAGCAAATACCACCCCAATCAACTCATTTCTGACTCGTCCTGTGCGGGTAGTTTGAGCGCCATAATGCCGCGTTCTGAGAAGGTTGTTAAAGACATATAAGAAACCCGCCTCTGTGGGATCTTTTAATGTCACAATGCTAGGAAAGAAAACCTGGGGTTTAATGTGATCTTGCTGATTAATGCGGCTGGTGACTTCGCCTGCTTTGGAACCTGCTTCACCTTTGGATGCCATTGTGCCATTCTCAAAGGGAGCATTGAGGGTAAAAGTCTCGTGAGATTCGTCAAAAGCGGTAATTGAAAATGCTGTATCAACTACGACTTTTGACTTCTCTGAGCCGGAGTCACCGATCGCAAATCCGTAGATAATGCAATCAGGGTTATTCATGGCAAACTTGACATTATATTCGCAGTCTTCAGCAGTCATTAAGCCATAGTTTCGTAGCAATTCGCGACCGACTAATCGCTCTGGTGTAGATTGCTTGCGTTTAAACATGGTGAGGCGGCTAATCGGCTTTTCGTCTTTAATCCCGGCCCGAACTCGCGCTTTATTCAGTTCTCCATCTGTCTGAAATAGTGGATAAGATTCTGTCACTCGTACAGTCAGCAAGTGAGCATATTTCCCCATTGGTTTGTAAGGGATATTGGCCTGGAAGAATTTAGCATCAAGGGTTTTCAAGAAAGGCATGATTTGTCTCCTAAGTGAAAATGTTAGTAGTGCAAGTTGCGTGTAGCTTGTCAAACAATAGCGTCAGCTTTAATTGTCAGCTTCCTCTTGTGAATCGTCGGGAGATTGGTCATTTTTATCGTGATTATCTTTGTCATTTTTTAAGCGGTAAAGAAATTCGCAAGTGTCGCGGATTAGATTGATTTGACGACCGGCTAAACGAGCGCGATCGCCTGCAAAAGATTTCTCAAACACCTCCTCAACAAAGTAGCGAGCAAACTCTAAAACTTTCTGTCTTTCTTCCTCCCGCTTGCTAAAAATCCAGCGTCCTTCCGCAGTAGAAGAATGAACGCGATCCATGAGTTTAGATACTTCAGCAGCAACGGCTAAAACTAAAGATTCACCCTGAAAGCTTGGATCAGCTTCAAGGATAGTTTGAGAGGCAATATCAATCGGTTTCAGAACAGCATTTGCTTTGGGGTTATATCGCTTATTTGCACGGTAAAAATTGCGATATAATTCCGTAAGTTGTTGGGGGTGATTTAAGCTTGATTCAGTTGTCACAGTCAATCGTTCCTCTTCATGATTATAGTGGGCATAGGAGTCAAAGCAAGGGTAAAAATGATAAGCATAAAGCTTAATTTTTTCAATCCTTGCGGTTTCAACTCCTTGTTTACGCACCCACTGATTTAGGTAGCTAAATACATAAAGTGGGCTGGTTTCAAAATCCTTGGCGAGTTCAGTTAATTTTCCCCAGTTGGAGTCATAACCGGACTTCCCTTGTTTTGCATTAACATCAAGATGAATAGCATAAGCAGCAGTTAAAACATTTAAAGGTGCAGGGTATTTTTTGCCGTTTTCCTCCCATCCTTCTAAGATATAGTCAAGACGGAAGCGATCGCGCTTCGTCAACACCCTAAAAGCTTGTGGCGCACTGTCTAAAAAGACGCTTTCCTCAAACTCAGCACCGTCATTAAATGGTGGAATTGGGGACTCGGAAACCACCGTTTTGACATCCAGAATCATTGGAAAGGCAAAGGCTAACCAAGTTGGCATTACCCAAGATTCCGTATCAGTTGAATCTCTGCCAGGGGGAAGTGCCATGAAGTAAAATGTGAGCGGTTGATCTTCGGGATAGGATAGTTTAAAAGTGCGGTCTTTCCCTGGTTCGATGTTTTCATCAATCAAAAAACTATCTACACTTTGGTAGCGATCGCGTCCAAAATCGGCTTGCAAATCCTTGCTGATAAAATGATTGCGAATGCTGGTATCAAAGCGAGTCTGAGCAATGCTACTGTAGGCTTGTTGCAAAAACTTATTAGTCTCAGGTGTAAAGTAATAAGTAGGATAAAAATAGAGATAGCGATATTTACCATCTTCAAATTTTTTGCCCACAGCTTGAGTTTGATTCATTAAAATTTGCCTCAGCATCATTTCAATTCCTGCAATACTAGAAATATTGCGTTTCGCGTTAGAACCTCCCAACATTTGTTTGTTAGTGTAAACTTGAGGGGTGAACAAAACGGCTGATTCCATTTGTTCTGTCACCGTATAAGCTGAATGAGAAATAGAACAGATTAACTGTCTTCCTCTACCCTGTTTTTTAGCGAGTTGGTAGCGTTCCAACTCATCTAAGAATACGTCCGCGGATGCCAGGACAAATGGTGCTTTTCCAGGTAGCATGACAACCCGCGTTACCCACAGCCGCAAATCATCCCAACCGTCGGGCAATTTGTACTGCGAAATAATGGGTTTAATTATTTGGGAAATATGGGCGATCGCCTGTTCGCAAACCTCCCGCACATCTTCAATTCCGGGGTGATGTTCTAGGTATTTGGCAGCTAAATAGTACCATTCGTAAGGAACACCACCTGTATTGCCTTTTAGCTTAAGTTCTTTCAGGCGTTCATTAATCCGTTGAATTTCTCTCAGGGCTGGCAGATAGTCGGACAGGTTCCAAAACTTAGCAATTTCATCGACAATATCTAGATGAGGTAGTGCGGGTAGTTTTTTGTCTTTCTTGCGTGCAGTTTCGATGGTATTAACCTGTTCTCCCCAAATCTTGCGACTCACTAAGTCCCCAAGTTCAGCAATCTGGTCAATCCGAATATCGTCCTCAAAATTGAATTTATAATCAGCAGACAAAACATCCTGACGCTGAAATTTTATCAGATTATCGCTGCGACTTTTGGCGACAGAGTTTTTTCCTATTTTGAGAATGCGTAAAGTAGCATCAACAGCAACTAGCATCAACTCTGACGTATCAAAAAACAGGTTATAATACTCGGCATATTTCATGCCTTTACCATCTCTGCCAAAACCAGTTTGTCGCCGTTGCAATTGTCCGGCGCAGAGTTGTTTAATCTTGCTAACTACCCGTTCGGGCAAGTCTGCAATTGAAATAGCAGGAGCATCCGATCGTGCTAGGTAAATTACACCTGTTGGTAGGTAAAGCAAAGGTTCATAATAGGTGCAAGCGTCGGTATTGAGCGCCGTATGCACTTCCATTAAAGCGTTATTGACGACGTTGGTAAGTACGCCTCTGTTTTCGGCGATGCTGTGATAAGTGAATTTTAATTGCCCGTCGCTGAGGCTGTGGATTAACTCGTTTAGCCTGGTATTTTCTGCATCTTGGGGATGTTTGATAATAGATGCTAGGGAATCTGCTAAACAGGTTAAGTCTGAGAGACTGCGGAGTGTGCGATCGCGCAAAACTGGATTTAACCCAAATTCTGAAAAATTCCAGTTAGTATCCCAACGTCGTTGAGCGTTGTAAGCAAGGCAGAGCAAATCGTCAATGTATTCTCGATAAGCATCTGGATCGTCGGGATTGATGAAGCTATCTAGTCCTAACTGTCGCACTTTTTCATCAATAATTTGACGGTGCTTTTCTAGCGGTAACTTACGACAATCGTTGGGGACATCGGGGAATTTTTCAAAGTCGTGGAGAATAAATCCAGCAATTACTAACCGCCTTTCTTGTTCTCCTACGGAGCGCCGCACGGTGGTATCGAGTTTTTCTAACCGCTGTTCAATTAAATTAGCGGGAAATAATCCATTTAGCAGGTGAGTATTTAGGGACTGATCGGCTGCATTATGCCGTCTCACATTCTCTTTTCCTTGCTTGCGATCGAGTTCGTCAAAAAATTTGCCGCCTTTGGCTGTGACACCAATGGCAACTCGCAGCAGATTTGGCAAGACATATTCTGCGAAGTCTCCCATGACGCGATCGCCTGGATTTTGACTCTGAATGGCTTCTCGCAAGAGTTTGAGGGTTAGTAAGTCGCGGGTTTGAGGTTCGATTGTGCGATCGGAAGTTTGAAAGTTTGACCCTAATTCTTCATCTTGCAACCAGTCATCATCTGGATCATCCGATTGTTCAGAGTTCAAATTAACTGGGATATCAAATAATGAGAGTTGTTGGTATTCTTCATCAGGTTTTTGACGTTTTTTAGCCATTTTATGCCTCTAGGGAGTCTATGTTGATACCGAAAACAGATTATTCATTGCAAATAGCATCTCCATCTTGAGAAAAAGGATTTACTAGACACTCCAATTCAAAAATTTTGTCTGCTCGATCGCGGTTAATGCTTCTGAGATCACCATTTTCAGCCTCAAGAGACTGAATCTTAGTCTGTTGATTGTAGATAATAGTTACAAGTAGTTGACATTTGTGCAAAATTAAGGTATTAAGCCGGAATTGATTCAGGTCTTCTGTTAGAGCGCAAAGCAAATGGCGTAGTTGGTCAGCGTCAAGATTTTGCTGGGACATGGGCAGTTCTCCTCGTGGATCACAACACTGTCAGTGTAACACTCTTAATGAGTATGCGAGAACCATTTCTTTTTCACTACCTCCTACCAACCTCAGCTTTAAATGTGGCAAGAAAGTAATTTTTGACATTTTCACCTTTATCTGCTATACTTAGCGCCTGGGAAAGTAAAACTGCTTGTAAATGTTTAAGCAAATCCAAGCCCCTATTAGGGATTGAAACCTCGCCTACTCCTTTGTTTGATGCTTTCCCAGCATTGACTTCTGTACAATGTAAACTCCCTATTAGGGCTTGATCTTCTAAGCAATCCATACTTCATCCCCCTTGCTCTTGAGCCAGTGGGCCAGCGTGTCTACCAACAGCGCTGACTGCCCAAAGGCGATCGAATAAGGTGCAGTCGCATCGTGGATACTGTACCGATCGCAAATCGGATAAATCTGAAAGTGTACCGGCAATTGCAGGCGCGATCGCACTTCAGCCACCGGATAGCGCAGCACATAACAAACCAATGCTTGCTTCTTCAAACGCTTGTTGATTTCCCCGATCCAATAATTCTCAGGTTGCACAACCTCAATCCCCGTCAACACCTGAACTTTCCAAGCAGCAGCATTTTCCTCTAAATTTCCCGAATAAGTAAATTTCCAATTCAGTCTTTCCTCCCGATAACTACGCAACTTCAAAAAAGCAAGACAATGTTTAAATCGACCTTTGGCAATTGGTTGCCCAAGGCGTTCCGATGTCTCGTTCAACATTCGCATAAATGCAAATTCCGTCATCGGTTCGATTTCCAAGTTGCTCAAAATTCCTGGTAAATCGTAAGTTTTAAATTTGTCTGCCTCATGGGAATCGGTTAAATCGCAGATGCCGCATTGCAGGGGACTAGAACCTCGAAAACTGCTAGCATCTTCAACTATCGGATTTCCTGTCTTATTTCCCGATCGCTCTTGCCACTCTTTACCCCACTGTTTAATATTACCAGCCACTTTCCCCAAGCTAGTTTTAAATACTTTTTGAGCAGCTTCCTGAAAAGCTTTCTGACTTGATGCGTACTGCTGTTTAATTGTCCTGTGCCCTAATTCCCAACAAATTTGAACAGACTGCACCGCACCCCACCGCGAATAATATCCCTCAAAATTGTTGATTTGGCGGTAGTTTTCGCGAATTTGTTGATAGAAAAAAGGACGATCGTAAATTCCACTAGACTCTAAAGTGGCAGTATCGCCTGCAAACAAGCGTTCAACTAAGAAATTAGGGGTGAGTGCTATGGCTGTAAAATTTTTAAACTGAATAAACTCTCCATTGCGATCGCACCCATCGTGTCGCCCCAACCTTCCCAATCTTTGGATAAAGTTGCCCGCATCGGCGGATTCAAAAATCAGCAAATTGATTTTGAAGTCTACCCCGACATCAATGGTGCTAGTACCGAGAACTAAGTCTGATGAGAGCGATCGCTCTTTTTCCGTCTTTCCCGACAAACCAGTATTTTCGCCAACAACTAAACCGTGAGGCGCGAACAATTCCCGAAAAAATGGTGTCAGCCGCTTGACGGCAGCAATTGAATTCAGGATAATCGCTCCTTTACTCCCCGGATTGTTTTTAAAGTGAGTCAGGATGAGATTTGCGCTGTCCTTCAGCCAAGTTTCAGAAGCTTTTGAAGTTGGTTCTAGGGAAATAAAAGTCAGCGTACTTTCCCTCAATATCTGCCGCCAGGAGTCTGTTTTCAACTGTTCGATTTCCGCAGGGCGATCTGGAAACCGATATTTGCCTGCTTTTAAAGGATCGATACTTTGACAGCGAAACCCTGCTGTTTCTAGTCTGCTAATTAATTGCTCGTCTGGAGTTGCTGACAGAAATACAAACTTTTTCCGGCGGTTTGTATGACGAATTAATAACAGGGTGTTGATGACGCTGGCAATCTGAGGAGCCACAAAAACATGAAATTCATCAAATATGAATAGGTTAAAATCTTTGTCGATTCGACCCCACAGTTTATCGGGGCTATCTTCAGAGCTTAAATACGCTCCTCGGTGCAGATGGTGCAAGATATCAGGGTTAGTTAATAAAATCTCTGCTTGACCTGTGCGAGATGCGATCGCGGCTGATTTTCTCAGTTTTTCATGTTCTGCATAGATTTCTAATTCCGAGCCGCTGAGTCGCACAACGCGGGGTTGATGTTCGGGCTGAAATTGTTCGATATAGCGCTTAATTTGAGTCTCCTGATCTCGCGCCAGTTCATTCGTAGGATATAGCGCCACTGCACAACAATTTGTCTGCAATGTTTCTAACAAAGCGGCTAAGCTTTTGCCATCGCTAGTGATAGCTGAGTTGAAAATGACATCAATATTCGGATTGCGAATTGCCTTTAAAGTTTCAAGTTGATGCCAAGAAAGTGTCCAATTTTCCGGTAATTTGACTTCCTTGGGAATTTCCGCAGCGGGACAGGAGTAAACGGATTTGAGGGTAATCTGGTAATCGGACATATGCTGAATCTGTGTCCGTAGAAAGTTGATATTTCCTATATTGACACCGATAATTGAGATGATCAAGCCCGTACAATGAAGAAGTGTCCGTATACTTATGAGTCGCAAAGGTCAATCGATCACCCTGTCGGTTTCTGAACGAGACAAAGCCGAGTTGGAAGCCCTCGCCCAAGAATTCGGGAAGACGTGGGGCGATCGCCCGAACATTTCCAAACTGATAGAAGCGATCGCCCAACATAAACTCCTAATTGCCCCTAACAACGATTGGAAAGACAGCCGATTAAAAGCCCTCAAGCACGCTGTCGATGCCTTAACCGATCTCGGCAAAATTCAAGAAGCCCAAATTATTGCTCAACTGCTGCTCGATCGCAGCGAACTACCAGACCCTATGCGGAGAGAAATAGAGGCATTTTTAAATAAAACCTCTATTCCTTGGCGGTTAGAAATAGAGCGCTATATCAAGCGAAACCAACCCTTTGAACTCACCTACCAAGATGCAGCCGATCGCACTTGGCACTTCCACATCCGCCATGCTCAAATCAACCCCCACGAAGATCGAGAATATCTCGATTGTTGGTGTGAAGAAACAGAAGGAAATTACGATTTGCCAGAACTGAAGCATAATCGGTGCTTCCGTTTGGATCGGATTCCAGAAGCTGCGATCGCACCCATTGACGCAAAATGGTTGCCCAATCTAGCTCAGATCGAGGTAGAAATGCACCTCTTCCGAGGTTTGGCGTTTGCCTACAAAACGAAAACGGGTGAAGATACGTTCAATGAATGGTTAACAGACTCTCCGCAAGTCCGACGAATAGTGAAGAAAGTATCCAATACTTTTTGGTTTTTCCGAGAAATATTGCGGTACGGGGAAGATTGCGTCATTATCTCTCCAGACAGTGTGCGCGATCGCTTCCAACAAAAACTGATCGCCCTCTGCCGCCAGTACAACCTGGAAATCCGCGATTAGCCAAGAAAGAAACCGGGTTTTTTAGCGAATCTGTCGATCGCAGTCAAGTATTCTCGTAAAAAACCCGGTTTCTGACCACAACCAACAGATTAGCCGTCCAACAAAAAGCAGCCCATCACAGGCTGCACATCGAAAAAACCGTTGTTTAGTTGTAGGAGAAAACTTTAAATCGAATTCAAATTGCCGTTGTTTCAAGTCTCTGGGACTCCGGCGAGGCGATCGGCTGCCAACCAATTCGCATCTTGATCTACCGCTAATTCACCTTACGCTGCTGCTGAAAGTTCGTTGACCATTTTCACCCGGCCTTTGATGACTGCCCGCAGCAAGCGGTTGACACAGCCTCTATCTTCGTCATTCAGAGACTCGTCGAAGGTGGCGGCCATCAAGCCGTAGCGATCGGCCAGAGTCAAAACGCCTGTATCGCTGACAGAAGCGATGATTTCAGAGATAGCGCCGGGGAGGAGTTGTACGGGGTTCATGGCAGTGCGGTTGAATTCGATATATACATCATCTCCGTGTTTCCCGAAAAGATCAGTGACATTGATGAGGTGACGAATGTGATTATTTTGGTGAAGGTAAGTGATCCAAATAGCGTAAAGTTGTGACTTGGGTCACGGTGCGATCGCCCGACAGCTCAAAACCACCTGTGCGGGATGCGCCCACACCAGGGGAATCTATAGATTTGGTATGATTTCTAAACCAGTTCAATTTTTACCCCGGTACTAAAAATGCTTGATTTTCTCAATCCCATTTTGGGCCGATCGCCGGATCGCATCAAAGCCAATGTTGAAATCTATACTTGGCAAACCTGTCCGTACTGCATCCGGGCAAAAACTTTGCTGTGGTGGAAAGGCGTAAATTACACGGAATACAAGATTGACGGCGACGAAGCGGCTAGAAATGCAATGGCCGATCGGGCTAATGGACGCCGCAGCGTACCCCAAATTTTCATTAACAACCAACACGTAGGCGGCTGCGATGATATTCACAAACTTGATGCAGAAGGAGAGTTAGATCCGCTGCTAGTTCAAGCCGCCGTTTAAATTAGTTAGGACTTACGCAGTCAACTGTCATGCTGTCATGCTGAGCGAAGCGAAGCATCTCTGAGATGCTTTGCATAAGTCATGTTAGTGTAGTTTGGGTAACGCTTGTGGGCGAAACCCAATCTACGAACTACAAATCTTTGGCAAATTTACCTAGATGATCTTGCCGCCATTTAGCATCTGTACGCCTATTTGTTTGCAATTCTAAGACACGAATCCCGCTATTTGGTAGAAAACTTAATTTTTCTTTTAACTGCTCCCAATCGTCAATTATCTCGTGTTCCACGCCATAAGTTGCACACAACTGAGCAAAGTTGATCTGCTGCGGCGTGGCAAAAAACTCTTCAAATGGCGGGTCAAATTTGGCAACGGGCAACATTTCAAAGATGCCACCGCCGTTGTTATTAATTAAAATAATTGTCAGATGACCGACAAATTTATGTTTAATTAAAAAACCGTTCGTGTCGTGCAAAAGTGCTAAATCCCCTGTTAACATTATACTGCTTTGATTGCGGTGAGCTATTCCCATAGCTGTTGATAATGTGCCGTCTATGCCGTTAGCGCCGCGATTGAAAAAAGGTTTTATTTCTAAGTGATTCGGCTTCCAGAAAAACTCTACATCTCTGACTGGCATACTATTAGAAATAAATATTGGTGTTCCTGGTGGCAAAATCTGGGAAAGCAGCCAGGAAACTTTGGGTTCAATTATGTTTTGAATTGCTGATATTTTTTGGTCTATTGTTTGTCGGATTTGGGTTTCGGTGTTGCGCCAAAGTTGGAGGTATTTGTTTGATTCAGAGGTTCGATCCCCCCCTAACCCCCCCTTAAGAAGGGGGGGGACTTGAGTTGATTCGCTCTTAATAAGGGGAGGGAATTGAGGGGAGGTATTATTAGTGGTTGCCGTGGCTAGATCCCCCCCTAACCCCCCCTTAAGAAGGGGGGGGACTTGAGTTGATTCGCCCTTAAGAAGGGGAGGGACTTGAGTTGATTCGCCCTTAAGAAGGGGGGGGATAAGAGTTGACTCGCCTTTGTTAAGGGGAGGGAATTGAGGGGAAATAGCAGTGGCTAGATGCTCTACAGAGGTTCGCAGGTGAGTTGTTTTGCCGTGTAGGGGATCGAAGTTGTGGTGGCTGGGGTTGATTATATATCGTCTGGGTTGGGTTTTGTCTAACCAGTTTCGTAGTTCTTTGCTTGTGGGTAAGTCTCCGATTTGAATGGCGATTTCTGGGGTTAGTTTATCTGCTATTTCGTGGTTTCTTAGGATTAAATCGTAGGTGGAAATTAGATGGGGGTTGAGTTGGGCGTAGTTTCTGACTGGGGATAGTCCTTCTGCTAAAACTGGCCAGTTTAATAATTTGGAGATTTTGGCGATCGCACTGCAATACTTTTCGGGAAATTGAGGCTGTGCAACGCCCGCAATAATTATCCCTCTGCTGCACTTCTGCCATTGTTGGATTGTACTTTCTTCTCCCCCCCTTAACAAGGGGGGGCTTGGTTCTATTGGACTTCCTGCTCCCCCCCTTAACAAGGGGGGGCTGGGGGGGGTAGAGGTTTCTCCTGCAAAAATGGGTTCTAATCCTGCAAAGAAATCTTCGGGATTGAATTGTGTTTCTAAAGCTTCTACAGCAACATCTGAAATGGGTATAAGTGGGTCGCGAAAGGGGATGTTGAGGTGAACGGGGCCGGGTGTTGGAAATTGCGATCGCTCCCAAGCATACACGATCGTCTGCCGCAAATAGCCTAACATTCCTATTTCCGCAGAAGGGATGGCTAATTCGGCTTGCCAGTTGGGATAATTGCCGTAGATTTTTACTTGGTCGATCGCCTGTCCAGCATGGCAATCCCGCAGTTCGGGAGGTCGATCGGCTGTGAATATTAGCAGCGGAATTCGACTTTCTCTGGCTTCTATGATCGCAGGATAAAAGTTGGCTGCGGCGGTTCCAGATGTGCAAATTAGTGCGACGGGTAAATGGGTTTTTTGGGCAATTCCTAATGCAAAAAAGCTGGCTGAACGTTCGTCTAAAACGGGAATAGTTTCTATTTTGTGGTTCTGGGCAAAGGCTATTGTTAATGGTGCCGATCGCGAACCGGGAGAAATGACGGCGGTAGTTAATCCTAAACGCTGTAAAGTTTCGGCTAAGATGGAAGACCAGAGGGTGTTTGTGTTGCGAAAATCAATCATTTTTCTAATATATTGCTAAACCAAAGCGTTTAAAAGTGGTTGTAATTTTAGCTGAATTTCAGCTAGTTCTTTTTCGGGTTCTGAACCGGCCACAATACCCGCACCAGCATAGAGTATAGCCCGATCGCCATCAATTAATGCCGATCGAATGCCGACGGCAAATTCGCCGTTTCCCCTGCGATCGATCCAGCCGATGGGTGCTGCGTACAAAGAGCGATCGCAGGTTTCGCAGCGACGAATTTGTTCGAGGGCTATATCTCGCGGCACGCCTGCTACCGCTGGGGTTGGATGCAGTTGGGCTAAAATCTTTAATAAATGAATATCGGCGGGAATTTGAGCAGTTATGGGTGTCCACAAATGCTGAATGTTTGATAGTTGTAGCAGTCTTGGAAGTGGGGAAAAATTGGGAGTTATACCGAGTTTAGACAGGCGATCGACTATAAAATCAATCACAACTTGATGTTCTCGAATATCTTTTTCACTATGCAATAAACCTCTCGCTAAATTGGCATCTTCTGCCTCAGTTTTTCCCCTCGGTGCTGAACCAGCTAAAGCATCTGTTGATAATTGATTATTGTGAATGCTAATTAAGCGTTCTGGACTGGCACCGATAAAATTTTGTCCTTGACCGTTACTGGTTGAAAATACATAGCAATCTGGATAGCTGAGGCGCAAGTTGTTTAATGAATCTATTAAACTGAAAGGGGTTTGAGAAATCACATTGATTGCTTGGGATAAAACAATTTTACTAAAATATTTAGACTCAATCAATTCTAACGCAGACTTGACAGATGTTTTAAATTGACTGGCATCATTCACGGGTATTTGTTTGAAAGATCTCGAATTGATATAATTAGTTAATTTAGGATATTTGCGAGATGCAATTTTATCAAAAATTTGCCAAATATTTTCAGCGATATTTTTAACGTTTATATCTTTTTCTACAAGGGCATTCGCGACGAGAATACAGCTATCTTGCTGTCTAGTAATTTGCCATTTTGGTAAAAATATGGTGGCGGGCGGAAAGTAAGAATTGCCAGCTATGTTCTCATCAAAAAAAGCAAAGCTACAAAAAAAGTGAGGCCCGCTGAAGGGCAAGCGTTCCGTACCAATGGTAATTGTACTGGCAAGAGTTGAGCGAATAAAGTTTTGAGCTAAGGCAAATCGATCGCTTCCTGCTACTGTGAGATGGATTGCGGAATCAAGGGCGGCAATCGCAAAACTTTTGTCTGCAATGGGGTTTCTTTTTTCAAAGTAAAAGTGTCGCTGGCAAGGTTCGGAAATCTCTTGCAGTACAACTAGCGGATCGACGGGGTAAATCTCCTGAGAAATACTAACTATTTTTGTTTGATATTTGTCAGTTAAAGACTGCTGACAATCTAACAGCAACTGATGCAGTTGATTGCGGTCTTGCAAAAGATTAGCGCGGTGCGGTATTACTGTCATGAAATCGAGAATAGCAGATTTGTCAGATAGAGTGCGGATTGATCCGGCTAGAACCTCTATTTCGATCTAAGCACGGGAGGGCGATCGCCAAACATGACCTTTCGAGTTTCCCTCCCTGTTTCGACTCCCTAGGGCAAAAAAACAGACTCTGGGGCGATCGCACGAAACATTTAGACACAAAACTTTATAGATCGATCGGCTAACTGTCGGCAAAAGTCGATCGCCCCCACAGAGATTTACAGACGGGCTACTTCCGCAATTTGAGTACCCCACGCCTCTCAATGGATGCCCCCACGCACTCAACTAGATACAGATTACACCTTCTTTACCAAGAAAATTGTAAAATTACTACGCTGCTATCAATTGAATCAACCTTGTGTAATGACAACAAAGTTAATTGAACCTCCAAATAGTAAACTGTGGCTAGCGGCAATCAAGCCACCCATGTACAGCGTTGCTGTGATTCCTATTTCTGTAGGAACTGCCATTGCTTTTGCCGAAACTCAAACGATTAATTCGTCAATTTTTTCGACATTTTTAATGTCAGCCATTTTAATTCTAGCATGGCTGAATCTCACCAATGATGTATTTGACTCGGAAACAGGGATAGATAAAAACAAAGCACATTCCTTGGTTAACTTAACCGGAAATAAAGCTTTAATTTTCTGGCTGGCTAATCTGTTTTTAGCTTTGGGAGTGTCGGGAATCTGTGCCATAAGCTGGTGGCAAAAAGACCCAACAGTAATTTTGCTGGTAGTTTTGTGTTGCGCTCTGGGCTACACTTATCAAGGGCCTCCTTTTCGTTTAGGCTATCAGGGTTTAGGGGAATTTATCTGCTTTTTTACCTTCGGCCCTCTAGCACTCGCTGCTGCTTATTACAGTCAAACTCAAACTTGGTCTGCAACTAATTTGGCGGCTTCGGTAATCGTGGGAATTACTACGAGTATTATCTTATTTTGTTCCCACTTTCATCAAGTTGCGGATGATTTAACGGCGGGTAAAAAATCGCCAATTGTCCGAATCGGTACAAAAAAAGGTGCTGATTTGTTGCAGTGGTTGTGCGGTAGCATTTATGCTTTGACTGTGCTATTTTGGGCGATCGGGCTTTTCCCCATTTGGACGCTGTTAATTTTTGGTAGTGTGTTTTTTGCGATCGACCTTTGCCGCCATGTCACAGACTATCACGATCAGCCAGCCCAAGTCAGTAATTGCAAGTTTATTGCAGTCACGCTGCATTTTGTTAGCGGTGTACTGCTGGGATTGGGGTTTGTTTTGTAAATCGGGCGATCGAAAATTCTGGTAAAATAGAAGTATGGTTCGTAGTGGGGACTTTAGTCCTTTGTGCAAGATTTTAGTCAATCAGGACTAAAGTCCTTACTACAAACAGTTTGATGTTGAATCGCCAACAAGGAGAAGTAAACCATGAGTACGCAAACAGAAATTGACAAAATCCTAACCCTAGAAGAAATTTTTAGCCTATATCCTGATGAGTGGGTACTCATCGTCAATCCTGAATTAGACGAAGAATTCAGCGTGATTCGAGGTGAAGTTTTAGCCCATGCAACAGAACGCGATGAAATTTACAGTAAGCTTTCATTAAGGAATGGAAAATCTGTAGCAATAGAATATACTGGATCGATACCTGACAACCTAGCAGTGATGTTGTGACGAAAATGCCAGCTTATCAGAAAGTTTACCGTTTGTTGCGTTATGGCCAAAATTTGCTAGCCGTGCAAGCAACTGTTGGCAGTAGAGAAGGGGGGGATTTTGTGCGGGTGCGTTTATTGGTAGATACGGGATCTAGCTTCACAATATTGCCAGTTCAAGTATTACAAAATCTGGGTTACGATACGCGCAATCCTTTACGCAGGCAAGAATTAGTTACTGGTCAAGGAAGAATTTATGCTCCTGTAATTAATGTATCTTGGTTTAATTGCGTGGGTCAATTCATAGAAAACTTTGACGTATTTGCCCACGATATACCGCCAAATCTTCGTATAGATGGTCTTCTTGGTATGGATTTTCTGACTCGTTTTCAAGCAGTCATCTCTGTTGGCGATGCGGAAATTAGATTTGAATAAATAGGGCTATACTAATTATTGTAGATGAACAAAATTAAAAATTATCAGTTTCACTATTCCTTAACTGACAACAAAAATCAGCCCATAATTTTATTACTCCACGGCTTTACCTGCGATTGTCAAGACTTTGACCCAATCATTTCCTTACTTTCTCAAAGTTATTGCTGTCTAGCAGTTGACCTTCCCGGCCACGGAAAAACCAAAGTCAGCGGCGATGAAACTTGCTACAATATGTCAAATACAGCCCAAGCATTGATACACTTATTAGATGATTTACAAATAAACAAATGTTTTTTATTAGGCTATTCAATGGGCGGGCGATTGGCGCTGTATATGACCTTGCATTTTCCTGACAGATTCGAGAAAGTAGTGCTGGAGTCAGCTTCGCCGGGATTGAAGACCGAAAAAGAGCGATCGCACCGCATGGAATCCGATTTACACATAGCACAAAAACTGGAAAATAGCAACTTTAAAGAATTTTTATTAAGTTGGTACGATCGCCCTTTATTCCAATCTTTAAAAAACTCTCCTAATTTCGCTCGACTCATCGAAACCCGTTTAGCAAATAACCCGATCGAATTAGCCAAATCCCTCCGCAACATGGGAACAGGAAACCAGCCCTCTCTCTGGGAAAAACTGGCACAAAATCAAATCCCTCTCCTCTTGCTAGCGGGAGAATATGATGATAAATTTAAAACTATAAATGCCGAAATTGCTAGTTTATGTCCAGCAGCTAGTCTCAAGATTATAGCACAAGCTGGTCACAATGTGCATTTTGAAAATCTTGATCAATTTGTCGCAGTTGTGAGACAATTTTATGGACAGGACTTACACATGGGGGTTCAGAAACCGGGTTTTTTATGATAATATTCGTTGCAGCCCGCAGATTCGGTAAAAAACCCGGTTTCTAGGCATCAGAGTGCATCCAGGACTAGATTAATTAAAAAGTAAATGCTGTATCAATTTGAGTTTCGCACCTATCAAAGAAAGTTTAAGCGTCCCTTGCAGACAAGTCATGGCATCTGGGAGATTCGATTAGGAATTATCCTGAAACTTACTGACGAAAATGGTCAATTTGGTTGGGGAGAAATTGCCCCTTTGAGTTGGTTTGGTTCCGAAAGTTTTGAGCAAGCTTTAGATTTTTGTAACTCGTTACCAGCTAATATTTCATCAGAGACGATTTTCTCTATTTCCGCTGAATTGCCGGCTTGTCAATTTGGCTTCGAGTCAGCACTATCAAACGAGGATAACGAGGAAGAAAATAATCGGTACAGTGGTTTATTGCCAGCGGGAGAAACAGCTTTATCGGCTGTACAAATGCTTTGGAAACAGGGATATCGGACGTTTAAATGGAAAATTGGCGTTATTGAACAAGAATTAAATGTTTTTCAGCAATTAGTAAAAGCAATGGACAATTTGGGCGATCGCGAAAAAGCACTTTTGCGATTAGACGCCAACGGCGGACTCAATTACTCGCAAGCTGAAACATGGCTAAAAACTTGCGACAATGTGTTAGAAATTCCCAATTTTTCCGTAAAGATTGAATTTTTAGAACAGCCCTTGCCTGTCACACAATTTGAGGAAATGCTAGAATTGAGTGCTGCTTATGCAACTCCGATCGCCCTTGATGAGTCAGTCGCCAATCTCGATCGCATCCAAGAATGCTACGATCAAGGCTGGCGGGGAATATTTGTTATTAAACCTGCGATTGCCGGTTCCCCATCCCAACTGCGAAAATTTTGTCAAACCCACAATATAGACGCTGTTTTTTCATCAGTATTTGAAACCCAAATAGGCAGACAAGCAGCCTTAAATCTAGCAACAGAATTGTTTCCCAATTCTAGAGCATTAGGCTTCGGCACCGATTGTTGGTTCGACGAAAATCAAGAAACTTGGTGAAAGCATCTATGACAAAAAATGTAACAGCAAATATTCTAGATATAGCGTCTCGCTTGTCCGATAATTGGCTCATCGGTGGTGAGAGTCGCGAAATTGCTCAAATAGTCGATCGCATATTTCAGCAATTAACCCAAAATCAAGCACCGGAAACACCGAAAATAATTTTCCTAGCAGAATCAGAACCCATACAATTTATTGCCAGTTTCATAGCTGCTTGTGCCACCAAATCCCAGATTTTTCTCTGCAATCCCAACTGGGTAAAATCAGAATGGCAACAAGTTTTTGATTTAGTTCAGCCAGACATAATTTTGGGAAAAGATGCACTGCAACATCTCACTGAAATGCAATTCATCGCATCTCCACTCGAAAAACCGAAAAACAATCCCCAATTACCAATTAGCAATTACCAATTACCATTAATTATGATTCCCACCGGTGGTTCATCGGGAAAAATCCGTTTTGCCATCCATAATTGGCAAACACTAACAGCATCAGTGCAAGGTTTCCAACAATATTTTACAGTTGACAAAATCAACTCATTCTGCGTTTTACCATTAGATCACGTCAGCGGTTTAATGCAATTCATGCGTTCATTTACCACCGGCGGAAAACTGGCAATTCAGCCCTTCAAAGAATTAGAAGCAGGCGAAAAATGTGATATCGAACCAGAAGAATTTTTCATTTCCCTAGTTCCAACTCAACTGCAACGCCTGCTGCAAAACCCAGATACAGCTAATTGGCTTTCCCGCTTTCATACCGTACTTTTGGGCGGTGCTCCCCCTTGGTCGGAACTTTTAGAAACAGCTAGAAAGTATCAGATTAGGTTAGCCCTAACTTACGGTATGACAGAAACTGCTTCGCAAATTGCCACACTCAAACCCGAAGATTTCCTGGCTGGTAATAATAGTGCTGGTCAAATTTTACCCCACGCTAAAGTAACAATTCGTAGTGTAAAAGGCGAGATATTGTGTTATAATCAAGTCGGAAATATTGCAGTAAATGCTAAATCTTTAGCATTAGGTTATTATCCAGACAAATTTGGCGATCGCGAATATTTCCAATTAGACGATTTGGGATTTTTTGATGAAAATAACTACTTAAACATTGTCGGACGCAACAGTGATAAAATTATCACAGGCGGAGAAAACGTATTTCCTGCGGAAGTTGAAGCCGCCATTAGGACGACTAATTTAGTTGTCGATGTGGCCGTCATTGGTTTGCTAGACAAACATTGGGGTCAAGTAGTAACAGCGATTTACGTCCCCACAAATTCCGCAGTTACTGTCACAGCTTTGCAAGCGGCAATAGAAGATAAATTGAGCAAGTTTAAGCGACCTAAATATTGGGTTTTCGCGGCAGAATTACCCAGAAATTCTCAAGGTAAAGTCAATCGGGAACTATTGCAAGAAATTGCTATGAAATCTCACTAATTATTAGGTAATGACAATAAATGCAGAAGGCAGAATTTTTTATGGAGGACTTACGCATTGTAATGGTGTTGCAGGGGTTTGAGATTCTTCGCGACCCTCAGAATGACATAATTATTTTGTTAATGCGTAAGTCCTGAACAGTCAACAGTCAACTGTCAACAGTCAACTGTCAACAGTTAACTGTCAACTGACTAATTACTACAAACTTAATAGCTGTCGCTTCCTTTCTGCTTCTTGGTTTTGAGCATCCATAAACTTCAACATTCGGTAAAGTACCTCTATTTGTGGTAACTTAATTCCTGCTTGCTGCGCTACCCGTATCGGATTGCCAAAAATTGCCTCAACTTCTAGGGGGCGGGATTCATCGTAATCAATTTTCATGCTGGTGCGGTAAGGTTTCATTTTGTGAGTGTAGTCGAGCATATTTTGGATAAAGTCATCGGGAATAATGCGATCGCAACTTTTAGCCCCCGCTACCACTTCCCCCATGATTTCCTCGACTAAAATCCGAGTATCGGGATTAGCCATCAGTTCATCTGTTCTCGCATTTAATACTACAGACAGCCCGTTATAGGGAATATTCCAAACAAGTTTTTTCCACCTTGACAAGAGTAAATTTTCACTCATTTTAATGGGAATATGAGCGCGTTTAAAATCCTTAGCAATTTGGTTCAATCTGTTAGTAATTCCTAGGGGTTTATAGTCTTGGGAATAATCGCCCAGGGTGATAGTGCCGTAATCTAGATGACAGATGTGACCTGGCCCAACTTTATAAGAACACAGAAAACATAGCCCGCCAATCACTCGTTCTGCACCGACAATTTTAGCTATTTCTACTTCGATATTCAGTCCGTTTTGCAATACTAAAACTACGCCATTATCTTTTAATAAAGGAGGCAATATTTTCGGCAATAAGTGATTTTGAGTTGTTTTTATGGCGACAATTACGACGTCGCATTTAGGCATTTGGTGCGCGTCGTGGTAGGCGCGGACTTCCGGGAGGGTGAAGTCACCTTCGGGAGACTCGACAATCAAGCCGTGTTTTTTGACGTGTTCGTAATCGCTTCGTAGCAAAAAATTAACTTCTAAATCGGCTTTTTGCAGTCTAGCACCGTAGAATCCGCCTAAAGCTCCCGTGCCGACTATGGCATAATTGCGATTGCGATTTGACATGATATTAAGAATCAAGAAATAAACAGTAGAACCAATCTAAAATCTAAAATCTAAAATCTAAAATTGTCCCAGCCACTGCATCAATTCTTCAGATAGCTGTTTTCTAGTTCGGCTAACTGCATCGATGCAGACGTGCTTACTAAGAGCCTTAGCTGCGGATTTTCCTGCTATTTCCCCAGAAAAAACTTGATAGGCAATTTCAAATTCATCTGCGCCAACCTGTTTGGCCGTCAATTGAATAGTTAGTCGATCGCCAACAAACATCGGGCGGTAAAAATCTACAGTAGCATGAATTATCGGAATGGCGCGATCGGGATTGCTAAAAAATGCTTTGAGATTGATTCCCGATGCTGCTAAAGATGCCTCGTAAGCTTCGTGGCACATCGCCAAGACGTTAGCAAAGTAAACGACTCCAGCAGCATCGGTATCTTGAAAATGAACAGTGCGGGTGTAAGTGAAAGACATTTCAAGTAGTTGTGAGTTGTGAGTTGTGAGTTGTGAGTTGTGAGTTGAAAATCTTGTCTTTATTTAATTCAAAACTCATAACTCCTACCCCTACCCCTGATTTTTCAACCTTTGTTTTTAATCAACATCACATCTATAATCTTGAGGGCAATCTCTTCAGAAAGTCCTAGGGCACCGTAAAGATCGTTCAAAAGCTGTTCTTCTTCTTCCGAAATTTCACCATCTGCTAAAGCGATATCAGCCGTCACAGCAAAAACTGTTTCTTTAAGTTCGTCTGGAAGTGTTGCTAAAGCCGCATTAAATAATACATCAACTCCTTGCCTTTGCAGAATCATCAGCAGCCGATCGAGCATTTTTTTCATCACGTCATTCGGATAGCTTCTGAACAGTTGCATCCGAGATAGCGTCATGCTAATCGCTTGGCTTTCGCTGTCATTAATGTAACCATCGGCTGCTACGGCAATTAGTGCGATCGCTGCAAATGCTTCTGCTGGCCCTAACGTGACATCGCTTTGTTGGCGAGTCTGAGATACTTTATCAAATAAACCCATCGTAGTTTCCTCGTCTAGTTTTGGATTAGTACCATCCTCCGAAGGCTTGGCTCGGGAGGTTTATTTAGGGATTTAGCTAATTATATCAAGTTTGGTTGATTATTTACGATCGACAAAATTAGGAAAAAATTAAGAATTTTCCGCTGTCTCGCCTCCCTTCAAATCCCAAACCGCAATTCATCACACAAAACTCTGCATTTGTCTGTGATGCAATCAATTTTTTTCGCATTCACCCGCCCCTACAAACCCCATAATTTACTTCTCAGAAAAAGCTAATTCTGCTTGCAGAAAATCAACAAACTGCCGCGCTGTTCGACCCGATCGCCCATTGCGACGTGTGGCCCATTCTTTAGCCCGGTGTTCCAAATCTTCAGGTGCGAGTTGGATTCCAGCCAGCAGTGCCAGATGTGCGACAATTGTTAAATAAGTGTTTTGATCGGCTGGTTCAAAAGTTAAAGTCAAGCCAAAGCGATCGCTAAATGAAAGTTTTTCCTGCACCGTATCCCAAGCGTGAATTTCGTCAGCATCGTGGGGGCGCGGCCTGTCGTCAAAAAACTCTCGAATTAAATGTCGCCTATTAGATGTTGCGTAAACTGCTACATTTTGAGCTTTGGCTGTTACATTCCCTTCTAAAACCACTTTCAAGGCTTTAAAAGCATCATCATCTTCCTCAAAAGAAAGGTCATCCACAAAAATAATAAACTTTTGAGGAACTCCCCGCAACTGTTCTACAATTAGCGGCAAATCTTGCAAATCAGATTTAGATACTTCAATCAAGCGCAGATTGCGATCGCCAAACTCATTTAACAGCGACTTCACCAAAGAAGACTTGCCCGAACCGCGACTCCCATAAAGCAAAACGTGCAAAGCCGGATAACCAGCCAGCAAAAACTCCGTATTTTTGACGATCGCATCTCGTTGCCAATCGCAGCAAACTAACTCTTTCAAAGTTATGCGATCGGGATGAGAAATACTCGTTAACTGCCCGTTTCGCCACTGAAAAGCGCGAGATTCAGCAAACAAACCAGTACCAAACTGTCGATAATGTTCTGCCAAAGCTGACGCAGCACTCGACCATTTTTCCAGTTTGCCATGTAGCGGCAATTTGGCGTTTTCTGCTACAGTTTCTGAATGCCAAATCGGAGGTACTGCCTCAAGTTGACCTGCCACCCGCACCCACTTACCCAATTGGTCGCCACTGCATTCGTAAAGATTTTGCAACACTTGTAAATCCTGTCTGGCGGCTTCCACCAAAGCGGGGGGTAAACTCGCAAAATCTGTTTGTTGAACTCGACGAGAAAAGGGGTTTTCGTCTTTGAGAATTTGGGAAATTAGATCATCTCTCCAGCTCAAATTTTGAGCAGCCTGAATTTTAAACCAGTTTCCGTAAGCTGCGAGGCAGTCAAAACCGCTGACCTCGCTGTGGTGCAGGGCTTGCAGCAAGTCGAGAAAGGCTTTACCTGCGGGGCTTGTCAGCACCGATTGATACAGCAGCAGGGATGCTGCTTGGCGTTGGAGGTAGCGGATTTGGGCGATCGCACCGGAAGTTAGGGCTGACATAATCGGAATTGTATAACAGTTAGATATCCCAGCGGGGTTTAATAAATTTTCTAACAATTTGTGACCTTTGTTACAGGTCGCGCTGTATAAATTTAGATGCACTTATGAAATCTGAAGGATCAAAATGAATTTAGGTACTACAGCGGCGATCGGCTACGGCATTCTAACACTGATTGGCGGCATCATGGGTTATGTCAAGGCCAAAAGCCAAGCCTCGCTAATTTCCGGTCTCGTTAGCGGTTCGCTGCTAATTTTTGCCGGCACCGCGCAACTTATGGGGCAAAGTTGGGGTTTGATATTAGCAGCAGTCATCTCCGCTGCTTTAGTAGTTGTCTTTATTGTGCGGTTGGTAAAAACTCGCAAATTCATGCCGGCCGGATTGTTGATCCTAGCTAGTTTGGCGTCTTTGGGGGCGATCGCCTACGAAATTAGCGGTCAATTTCAATAGTCATTAGTCAAGAGTTATTTGTGATTTTTTGGTGGTGATTGGTGATTGGTTATTTGTTGGTTGTTATTGGTGATTTGTTGGTTGTTATTGGTGATTGGTTATGGGTTTTTAGTTGTGCTAATAACCAATAACTAATCACTCATAACCAAGCAATAATAACTCATAACTAATCACTCATAACCAAGCAATAATATAGCAACCGCCAAGGCTGTTAAGGCGAAGAAGGTCATTGCTCCCTTCGACTCCGCTCAGGGAGCAATGACCTTCTTCGCCTTGGCGACTGCTATAACTCATGACTACCTCAGCCACAACCTAATACTATTGTCTTTAGAGCCGCTAGCAATAGTTTTACCATCTGGACTAAAAGTCACCACATAAACCTGATCTAAATGTCCTGTCAAAGTATTCAACAATTCTCCGGTAGCCAAATCCCAAATTTTAATAGTTTTATCCTTACTCCCGCTAGCAATAAATTTTCCGTCTGGACTGATAGCAACCGATACAATATCATCAGAATGTCCCTTAAGAGAACGAATTAGCTCCCCAGTTTCGAGATGCCAAATTTTAATACTTTCATCATAAGAACCGCTAACTAATGTTTGTCCGTCAGGGCTAATAGCAACCGACCTCACCTGGTCAGCATGACCATCAATAGTCTTCAGCAACCTCCCGGTTGCCACATCAACAATTGTAATTTTATTGTCCTTAGAAGCGCTGACCAAAGTTTTGTCATCGGGACTAAAAGCCACAGAATAAACAAAATCTGTGTGGTCTGGCAAATTGTGAATTAACCGGCCATTGACCGCATCCCAAATCTTCGTTGTCTTGTCTCCACTGCCGCTAGCAATTAGTTGTCCGTCGTGGCTAATAGCGACTGACCAAACAGAAGCAGCATGGTCGAGACTGCTCATCGATTGCCCTGTTTTCAAATCCCACAGCATCACTCTCCAAAAACCAGTACCTGTGGCAAGTCGCGTGCCGTTTGAGTCAAAAGCAACCGACCAAATGGTGGATGAATCTCCCTCAAAAGTGCGGATTGACTTGCCTGTAGCTAAATCCCAAATTTGGATAGTTTTGTCCTTGGAACCGCTGGCTAACATCAAGCCGTCTGGACTGAAAGCAACGGCTCCAACTGCATCTGAATGTTGAGCAAAATTTTTGACTTTGGGGTTTTTCCAGCGGAGGCCTGCTTCGCACTGATTCTGCAAGTTTTGAGCTGACGTGTAGCTACTGGAAGTGTTGGCAATTTTTGGTATTTCGCCGATGCAGCCTTCATAATTGCTTTCTAGATAAAGGGCATTAATTTGAGCCAGTGCTTGGGATTCTATCCCCACTCGCTGCTGCCATTCTTGCCATTTGAGATATCCGTAAATTCCCCCGATCGCAGCTAAAATAGCAGCAAGGGTTGCCCCGATCAGATAAGGATTGAACTTGCTAGTTTCTTTCTGGACAATCGCTGCTGCACTGTTGACCTGCAAGTCGGTTTTTCCGTTCAAATTAACCAGGGGGGATGGAGCCGAATTGGCCTGCAAGTTGAGTGGAGAAATGCTTTCTGCTGGCGCAGTGTTGGACTTGCGGTGTCCTTCTAAAACTGTGGAAATTGCCTTGTACAATTTCGAGAATAAAGATTTAGGCACGACTAATTCTTCGATTCTCGATGCATCTTCGTCTGTCAGTCCTAAAACTTGCTGCAAGCGTTTTAATTCTTCGCGAGTTGCGACAGAAAAGGGATATTCTTGCTGCATTGCTTCTTGCAGTGCTTGTTCGTAGCGTTCCCCTTTTTCCCTGTATTTTCGGTAAGGATTCAATACATCGTCTTCGATTGCTTCTGCTTCTTCTGGCAGCAATTCTAAACTGACGCACAGTTCGTCTAATATTCTTCTGCCGACAAGTGTAATGTCACCACGACTGCTAGTGCGTCTACCGACTTCTTCGCGATATACTGTTAGTTTCGGAATTCGTGCTTTCGAGCGATCGCCTATTTTTCTCAAGTCGGCTAAAGCTTCCGCCGCCGACTGATATCGTTCGCGAAAATCGTAGCACACCATATTGTCTAAAACATCGGCTAGCCCTTGGGAACACACTGCTAAATGCCGCCAAATAATTTCGCCTTTCTGGGAATTTTTCAAATCTCGCAGTTTTGGCAAATCGTAAGCTGGCAAACCTGTGATTGCTTGGATGCCAATCATTCCCAAAGCGTAGATATCGCTATTGAGTTGCGGGTTGTATTGAAATTGTTCGATCGGCATATATTCCATTGTCCCGATCCGCACAGTCACCGGCGCTTGTCTTTGAGCTATGTGGATTTCTTTCACCGAGCCAAAATCGATCAAAACTAACTTATTATCTGAATAGCGACGGATTAAATTTCCCGGTTTTATATCTCGATGAATTACTCCCTGCCCGTGTACAAATACTAAAATTTCTAACAGTTCCTTCAACAAAAGAATTACTTTTTCTTCAGTGAGAGGTTTTCCGGGGACAATCTCTGTTGATAGGGAATGACCAGCCACAAAGGATTCAACTAAGAAGAATTCTTCATTTTCTTCAAAAAAAGCGAATAGCTGAGGTATCTGGTCGTGTTGACCGAGCTTTTCTAGAACTTCGGCTTCTTTTAGAAAAAGACGGCGCGTAGTATTAATTAATTCCGGTTCGCTAGTCCCCGGACGCAGGTGTTTAACGAAGCATTGCGGTTCACCCGGACGGCGAATATCTTTGGCTAGATAGTTGAGTCCAAATTCTCCTGTTTCTATGACTTCAATGATTTGATAGCGTCCATCTAAAAGTTGGCTCACCATGATAATAACGCAGCCTTTTTTTGGTTGATTTTCGCAAGAAACAGTTTTACTGTTGGCAGGAATTGCTATTTTTTATAGCGAAGCCTCGCTCCCCCTAAATCACCCTTAAAAAGGGGAGTAGGGGTTGACGAAAGAATGCTCTTGTCCCCCTTTGTAGGGGCGGTGCCCCCTGGCCCGCCCGCTCGCTAGGGGGGAGCGAGGAGCCCATCGTTTGTCAGGAGGCTCAATGGACTAATACTTTATCTTTCCAACATCTGCAAAGCTTGATATCCCAAAAAGAAGAAGCCCAAAGCACCCAGTATTGCTATCCCATCTGCCAATATATCGACTGTAAGAAATTCACCCATTGCACTATCCTCTGACAACTGATATCTATCCTCGGTTTTTCCGTCGCCGACTGGGTGAGGGGTTTGACCCATCAAGCCAGGTTGAGCGCAAGATGCTCACAAATTATAGCAAGAGCGATCGCCAAAATAACTTTCCGGGCGATCGACTAGCTTTTTGCTGTAATATTTTTTAATATTTAAGCAGGTCAACTGCGTACCCGCACTGAAATTTTGAGGTCAGTTCACTTTGATATTGTTAACCCTGCTAATTTTTTCCCTAATTGTCAGTACAGCCTACACTAAGAATTTGCGCCGATCGGTCAAAAACGCGCCTCGAACTAGCCCAAGTTCGGCTCAGCAGTTATCCCCGTCCACCGCTCAGTTCCCTAAAGTTTCGGTCATCGTACCAGCATACAACGAGGCCGAGAATATTCGGGATTGCGCGATCGCCATTTTGCAGAGTACAAGGCTGTCTGTGGACAACCTAGAAGTTTTGATCATAGATGATCGATCGACAGACGACACCCTAGCGATCGCCCAAAATCTCCAACAGCAGCTCAATGACCCCCGCCTTAAAATATTAGCAGGTCAAGCGCGACCAGCCAACCAATATTGGGCGGGCAAGAACTGGGCCTGCGCCGAAGCTGTCCAGGTAACAACGGGAGAATTCTTATTATTTATTGATGCCGACGTGCGGCTCAAACCAGGGGCGATCGAAACCGCCATTGAAACAGTCCAAACCGAAAAAATAGACTTACTAACCTGTATGCCCGCCCTGGTTTGCGAGTGTTTTGCCGAGTGGTTAGTGCAGCCGTTAATGTTCAATCACCTAGCAGTTTGTTTCGACTTTACCGCCGTCAATGATCCGACAACAGACAGTGCTTTTGCCGCAGGGCCGTTCATGTTATTTAGGCGATCGGCTTACGAAAAAATCGGCGGTCACGAATCAGTTGCCAGCGAAATTGTCGAAGATGTAGAATTAGCTAGACGCATCAAACGTGCGGGTTTAAAGCTAGGACTTTATGCAGGGTCAAATTTGGCATTTGTGAGGATGTATCGGTCTTGGAGCGCCTTGTGGGAAGGCTGGACGAAGAATTTGTATCTGGGTGCTCACCGCAGTTGGGGAATGATGGTTTACATGGCAGCAATTATGTTATTTCTCTATCCAATTCCCTGGATAGGATTATTCATTATTCTGAAACAGATAATTTCCCTATTTCCTCTTTTTACCCTGAACCCTTCGACTATGTGGCCCCTGAACCCTTCGACTATGTGGCCCCTGAACCCTTCGACTATGTGGCCCCTGAGCGTAGTCGAAGGGTCTTCTTTCCTGTTAGCAATAATAGTAATTTGGCAACAGTACAATTTGCGACGTTTGGGTGCCCAGATTTCCGATTGTTCGACGAAATACTGGTGGTTGGGAGGTTTGGGAGGAACGTTAGTCGCGGCAATTGCGATCGCCTCTGCGATTAAAACAGAAACCGGTTGGGGATGGACTTGGCGAGGTAGAGCATTGCAAATCAAGAGTTAATTTAAGACTTGCATATGGGCAGGCTCTCCGGCCCACCCCACAAAAAATTAACTCCTTGTAGAACAGGCATCTTGCCTGTTCTTAAAAATCATCTAAAATGTGAGTTATAGAAAAAAGAAGGAAGAAGGAAGAATGCAGAAAGAACAAGGCAAAGGTAATCATAACATCCGTTACATCCGTTACATAATCCGTTGCCGAACTTCTGCATAAACAAAAGCAGGTACACGCTTGTAAGCAGGCGTGCCCGATCGCCTTTCAATTCTCGCATTAAAAATCACATTAACTTCAGGATAAAACATCAAAGCAGCACCCACACGAACAGCCCCATAAATCACCTCAACATTCTCCAATTTCCCCACATTTCCCTGCACCGTAACCCGCTGATGTTCATGCAAACCAGCACTTTCTGCATCCACACGATTCATCAAAATGCAGTTACGGTGCGGCATTCCCCGGTACTTGTCATCAATTTTATAAACCACAGTATTGTGCTGAGAATAGCTGCGTCCCGTCATCAATGCCACAACTATACCCCGCACTGATTCAGATACTCCAAACTCTTTCGCTTCGGGTAATTTCAGCACTGGTAAAGGCGTAATAAACATTTTCGCTTTGCCAGAATCAGTAGGGAATTTAGGTTCCGTAAAAATGCGACCGCTGATGGTGAATTCCTCTTTAGTTTCATCAATTGTCGCTATTTTTTCATAGCCAGGAATAGTTTTAGCAATCAGTTGTCTCACATATTTTGTGTCTTGAAGTTTGCGCCAATCTACGGGAAACTCGCCGTGAATTCGGCTCGCTAATTCCGTCAAAAATTGCACCTCTGGAATCAGATCGGCATTTTTGAGATGAGTTTCACCCACCTCATTTAAACGCACAAAATTATTCCCAGATTCCACCGTTGTTTTGTGGGGATTTTCAAATCGATTCAGTACAGGAATCACAATTGTATTGTGTTTTGCCAATCCGCTAAAATGTCCTAAATTGGGTTTAGTTGCGAGGTAAATGATTGTTTCAATTTTACCTAAAGCGCGTTTGGCCTGAGTTGAATCTGGATTCGCCCCATACAAATTACCGCCCAGACAGATCAGCGTATCGACTTTGCCTGCATCTGCTGCTTCAATGAGCGATCGCGTTTCATAGCCCTTAACAGGACTCAGAGAACGTCCCAATAACTTTTCTAAAGCTTGTTGAATTTCTTTTTTAAGCTTCACAGTCACGCCCATAGAGCCAAATCCTTGCACGTTTGAGTGTCCTCTCACGGGCATTAATCCAGCACCTTCTTTGCCGACATTTCCTGTCATTAAGGCAGTGTTGGCAATGCTGAAAACATTATCTACGCCGTTATCATGTTGGGTAATTCCCATCGCCCAACCGAAGACAACTCGCTTTGAACTGCCGATAATTTTGGCGGCTGCTTCAATTTCGGCGCGGGAAACTCCGCAAGTTTCAGTAATAGTTTCCCAAGGGGTTTCACGGGCTTGTTTCACTACTGCTTCCCAGCCTTCTGTGTGGGCTTGCAAGTATTTTTCGTCCATCAATCCTTGTTCGATTACAGACTTTTGAATCCCGACAAATAGGGCTGTATCGCTGCCGGGAATTGGTTGCAAGTATAGCGACGAAATATCGTAACCCGTGAGTAGCGACTTGACGGGAAAAGCCGGGGAACCAAACTTGACTAACCCGATTTCCATCATTGGGTTAATCACAATTATTTTACCGCCTTTTTCGCGGATTTTAATCAATTCGTTCATCAGGCGGGGATGATTGTAGGAACAATTGCTCCCCGCGAGCACGACGCAATCTGCTTGTTTCAAGTTTTCTAGACTCACTACCGAGGTGCCGGTAGCAAACATTTCTCTTAACCCGGTTGTTGAGGGAGCGTGGCAGAGATCCGAACAATCTGCTAAGTTATTAGAGCCGATCGCCCGCATCATCAATTGCAACAGAAAAGCCGCCTCGTTGGAAGAGCGACCCGAACTGTAAGATGCCACTCGTTCCGGGGTTTTGGTGAAAGCATCTGCGGCAATTTGATAAACTTCTTGCCAAGAAATGCGATCGTAATGAGATTTTCCATCCCGCAAAATCATCGGAAAACTCAACCTTCCCAACCGATCAGCTTCCATTGAAGTTAATTGCTGAAGTTCTGCAATACTGTGTTTTTCAAAGTAGTTAGTTGAGATAGCAGGCTTGATTTCAGCGGCAATTGCTTCCACACTTTTCATACACCGCTGAAGTTTTTCGCCCTCTTCATTAGTAAAGCCTCCTTTCTGCCCGCCAGTGCCCCAAGAACATGACAAACACGCACTTTTATGCAGCAAAGTTTTCCAAAGTTTTGGGCCTGACTGGGACAATGTATGTTCTGCCCAATATTCAATTATAGGCAAACCGCCACCTATCTCTGGCGTTTCCTCGTTTGTCTCGCTGAATGGCGGGATTGGTTGGATATTTTGTGAGTTGGTGTCCATGCGGTTTACCTCTGGTTTGGATTGCAGATTGACTGGGCGGACGAACCGCCTGAAAATTAAATTTATTACCCTGATTTTACCCCAAATTTGTAGCCGCAAAAACTAGCCAATAGATAGATTTCTCAATCTGACTTTAATCCTAGGTTTGTAGTCAGGATGAATAGATAAAAATCGGCGATTGAAATCGCGACTACACAAACTCAAGAATAAACGCCATAATTTATTCTGGCAGATTGGAGGCTAAAATTTTATCGCTTAATCTTATTGAACGCCTGCTGCCCAAATCCGAGACAAAGCATTCGATCGCCCTCGGCCACATTCGGATCATTCTGTAAATAATCCCCCAACCAATCGCAACTTCGATCTATAATATTATTCAATTCCAAATTATCCAAAAGCCACAAAATTACACTTCTATTCCTGCTAGCAAAAGCCAGAGTTTTACTATCAGAACTAAAAGTAATGCTCAACACTCGATCGCTCGATTCCAAAGTCTTAGATAGCATAGCCTTCTGGCCATCAAAATTCCACAGCTTAACAGTATTTCCCTCACTCGCCGCCGCAATTAACTTGCCGTCAGGACTGAAACTCACGCTTTCAACAGTATCACTGTGGTCGAGTTTTTCCGCTATTGTTGCCCCTTTCCTATCAAACCGCCATAAGTAAACTTTTTTGTCAGCACAAGCAGTAGCAATTGTCTTACCGTCAGGACTGAAACTCACATCTTTAACCCTGTCCCCGTGGTCGAGAGTTTTCAGAATCTTCGCCGAGGAACCATTAAATTGCCACAGGTAAACCCTATTTACTCCTGCCATTGCAAAAGCATTTTTGTTCTCAGTTGCACTATCCTCTGAAGCGGTAGCAGTCGCGATAGTTTTGCCGTCGGGGCTGAAACTAACACTAATTAGCGGGTTGCTGTGGTCGAGTTTCGCTAGCAAACTTGCCCGGGAACCATTCCAACGCCAGAGGTACAATTTGCGATCGGCACTTGCGGCCGCAATTATTTTCCCATCTGGACTAAAACTGACACTTTTAACAATACCACTATGTGCTAGAGTATCTAACAGTTTACCCTGTAAACTCCAGAGTTTCACTGTTTTGTCATCGCTAGCAGAAGCCACAGTTTTATTGTCCGGCGAAATGCTCACCGAAGTAACAGAATCCTTATGACCTTCTAACCTTTTTAAGAAACTCCCATCAGCGCCCCAAAGTCTCACCGTTTTATCTCGGCTAGCCGAAGCAATTGTTTTGCCATCCGCACTAAAACTGACTTTATAAACCCAGTCATCATGTCCCAATAAAATCTTATTCAAAGGAGTGCTGTCAGGATTCCAAACTTTAACCATTTTGTCTTTGCTTGCCGAAGCAATAGTGCCATCTGGGCTGAAACTTACGGCCCTCACATCATCTTGGTGTCCTATAAAAGTGCTCAACAAAGTGCCGCTGCGGTTCCAAACTTTCACCGTATCATCTGCACTACCGGTGACAATTTTTTCGCCGTCGCGACTGAAACTGGCACTGACAACTTCATCGTTGTGTCCTTTGAGAGTTCTAATTTCCTCACCTTTTCGGTTCCAGATTTTGACTGTAGTATCGGCACTTGCGGAGACGATTTCTTGACCGTTTGGACTGAAATTGACGCTGTAAACGATGTCAGAATGCTTGTTTAAAGTTTGGGGATTAATTTGAAATTTCTGAGTTTTACCTTCTCGGTTCCAAAGTTTGACAGTTTTGTCAGCACTTGCTGAGGCAATTGTTTGGCCATCGGGACTGAATTTGACACCGAGCACCCAGTCTTTGTGTCCCTTCAAAGTTTGCAGCAATTTTTGGCTGGCGACGTTCCAGATTTTGACAGTATTGTCGTGACTACCGGAAGCGAGGGTTTTGCCGTCGGGGCTGAAACTAACGCTGGTGACGATATCCCTGTGGCCTTCTAAAGTTGCGCTCGCACTTTGGTCATTATCCACTTGCCAAATTCTAATTTTACGATCGGCACAACCAGTTGCGATCTTTTTACCATCCGGGCTAAAACTAACACTCGTGACACTATCACTGTGATTGAAAGTTTTTAATAACTTACCTTTATTGTTCCACAATTTAACAGTTTTATCTGCACTTGCCGAAGCAACTAATTTACCATCTGGACTCACACTCACATCCAAAACAAACTTGCCATTCTGCTCAAAACGGTTGCGTTCTTGCACCCCAGAAACTGCTTGTCTGAGTCGTTCGGCGATGTGATTTTTAGTATCTACAGGCAACGCTTTACTCTTGAGAGCATCTCTGCCAATTTTGATACTGGTTTCTAACACTCCTAGTTGATTTTTTACATGAGAAAGCACCAGAGCTTCCGACCCCAAATTTAGGGCATCAGTCCGAGCTTGCTCCGCTTCCTGTCGCGCAATTTCTGCTAATTTTGTTTGCTCAAATGCCATCACCGAAAGAGCCGCCAATACAATTACTCCTAGAACCGCCAGCCGCAGTTGCCATCTCCGATTTTTGTAGAGTTGAGCTTCTGCCTCGTGCTGTTTTTCTTTAGCTTGGCGCTGCTTGTCTGTAGCTTCCGAAAGCAAAGCATTTAGCTCTTTTTCCTTGCGAAGTCGCTCTATTTCATCTTTATTAACTCTGTGCTGCCTTCGTAGTTCCTCGAATTCTGCCTTAGTATCTAATTCCCGCTGCTGGCGGATGAAGCTAACTAGATAGTCATGAACTAGCTGGTAAAGCTCTGCTGGCAACTCTGTCCACCGAAAAACTAAACCTGATTTTACTAACAATTCTAAGACTAAATCTAATTTGTCTGCTTCTTCAAATGTTGCTAAATCCGAGGCTAATTCAGCGCGGGTTTTCAGAGGGCGAATATCATCTTCATCTGTCAGCAAGTATAAAACTCGGCGCACCGCTCCTTCATTTTCCGGGCCACAGTCTTGGATGACT
>Ga0316608_1000170_pt1 | contig 34753 bp, 27 predicted proteins | sample MIS2016152B_MG_FD_207673 | JGI IMG/M metagenome (GOLD analysis project Ga0316608, IMG submission 207673) | Microbial mat bacterial communities from Middle Island sinkhole, Lake Huron, Michigan, United States - MIS.2016.152B | ecosystem: Environmental > Aquatic > Freshwater > Lake > Sediment... | reverse complement strand
GGAATAAAACAGAATTATCTGAAAACATACCGGATAGCCGATACTGTTATGTTAAAAGAGGTGACCGTAAAAGCAATGCAGCCAATAATCACAAAAGACGACACTCACTTTCGGATATATGGCGATCCCGACAAATCTTTTACTATTTCGCCCAAAGTCGCTTCGGACTATCGTACTATTTTAGAATATTTAAAAGGACGGGTTACAATGCCATTTGCTGCAAGTTATGTTGAAGAACAAAAACCGGAGCCCTTATATTTGGTAAACGATGTACCTGTCAATTTGGAAACAATGGCTGCTATCCCATTCTTTACGGTCGATAAAATTGAAATTTTAAAAAGTCCGACAAAACTTGCTATTTATGGATCGAGGGGAGCATATGGAGTTATTATTATTTTATTGAAAAAAGGAAGTGAGTCATCGGGTTATCTAACACCGGTATTATCCAGTATTAATTACAACATAGCAGGCTATTACCAGGCCCGCTCCTTTTATGCTCCACGATATGATGTTCCTTCATCTGAGAAATATAAACCCGATTTCAGAACTACCATTTTTTGGGAACCCAACCTGGTAACAGATAGCGAGGGGAATGCCACCTGCACGTTCTTCAATGCTGATAATAAAAGCACTATAAAAGTGGATGCAGAAGGCATTGCGTCAGAGGGAACCCCAATAGTGGGAAAAGCTAGTTTTGAGGTTAGGTAAATACAAGGAAAAAATGAATCATCCGGTATTATTTACAATATCCTTGGTTATTGCTGCAATAATTCATTAATCAGGGTTCAATTTTTAAACAGGGAAGCTTCGATTCTAGGAACCAATACATTTAAATGAAACTAATAAAAAAAAGTGTAATACCATCTGAGAGATAATTAGTATGGTATTGTACTGGCAAGGAAATCTACCTATACCTTCAGCAATCGACAGTTGTTATTGACAATTACGTCAAAAGATGCCTTAGGAATCCACCAGGAAGTATCAAATAGCAAGGTTAAAACTATTCTACGAACTCTCTTTTACCTTATAGGCCATAAGTGAATTTCCATGTCGGATATAAAGAATACCATTGCTTATAACCGGGTGGGAGAAATGTTCCTTAGTTCCTTTTGTAACAGAAAAAGAACTCACCACCCATAAATTTTTAGGATCATGGTTAATAAGGCTAACCAATCCTTTCTGATTATAATAATAAAGCAGGCTTCCATCATAAATCAAGGAACCAATTCCGCATTTGAGCGAATCCTTAACAATACCTGTAGAAGCATCTAAACGTACCAAATTCCTTTTGCTATTGGTGCACGTATAAATGCTGCTATCAATTTTAATAAATCCCCCCATGAAATTGTCGATGTCTTTATTTCTCCAAACCTGGATAATTTGTTTACCATTAGCAGAAAGAGCGAGTTTGACCGCACAGTTACCATCACCGGCAATATAATAAATATACCCATCTTCGTAAAGAATGGTATTACTATGGGTATCGCCAGTGCCAGGGGTACGTTCTGCCAAGGGGTAGTTATCCTGTTCGTGTGCCCATAATAGTTCACCGGTAACAGCATCAATGCCTAATAAGGAATAAGCCGAAAAGGTGACCAAAATCTTACGTGTTGGTAAATTGATCATATATGGTGAATTGTAACCAGGAACTTGTCCTACGCCTTTGCAAATCCAGTTTATTTTACCGGTAAACCTGTTTAGTGCAACCACGTTTGTATCGACACCCCCGGCAACTATAAAAATATTATCGCCATCAATCAGGAGCGATTCCGAATGTCCATGGAATGTATACCGGCCATTTAAATCCTTTTTCATATCAACCGACCACTTTTTGTTCCCTAATTTTGAATCAAAACAGGTAATATTACCATATCCGGAACAAACATAAACCAAATCTTTGGTCACCGTAGGAGTCGACCGGGAACCGGGAAAGCTGCCCCGCCATTCCTTGCCATAAGTTGATTTCCAGCGTAATTCCCCGTTCAAACTAAAAGCAGAGAGATATCCTATAGAATCCTTTTCGCCGGTTATATAGATCGCATCTTTTGTAATGGCAGGCGATCCATACCCATTTCCAATGCTATCGGCCGACCAAACCATTTGAGGGCCACCAACCGGCCAAAATTTTAATAGGTTAGTCTCGTTATAAATACCCTTTCGGTCAACACCCCGCCACTGAGCAATGGTTTGAGTAAATCCGTTTATTGAAAGTAATGTAAATAAAAAAACTGAAAATAGGTTTTTGCACTTCATAAACTGTTGCCTTAAAGATTGGTTCTGAAATATTAACAAATGTAACATTTGGAAATTAATACCTCGCAACTGGCTTTCTGTTTTATAACAAATCTTCCCAATCTGAAAAAATTTAGGGTTCAGAATTTTTATAACAAAAAGTAATATCCCCCTCTCCTAATTCATTAATGAAAAGTCTTTGTCAGGAGATGGTTTGAAATTTCGGTAGAAGATTACAAAAAAAAAGGCCGCTCAATAAGCGGCCTTTTCATGTAAGCTGTGATTAAGGATTTATTGAACAATTGATTTAAATGTTTCGTCAGCAAAATATTTTGCAAATTCCATATCAAGTTTTGCATTTGCTTTCAATTCAGCACTCTTACCTGAAGCAATACGAAGGTTATTGAATAACATATCGGTATTTGCAGTACGGGCACCAACAATAGCTCTTAAATAATAAACAATAGCATCTTCGCTCTTAACACCATTCAAGGTAGCTAAAGCAGCATCATTTTGTTTAGCAAGTAATTTAGCTAAGGCTCCATTCACTTCGAATGTGTTTCCGAAATAGTTGATAGCTTCAGCATATTTACCTTGGATAATTTTAATAATACCTAAATTATAGCTAACAGTTTCGCCAGCTCCCATTGCAGAGGTGAAAAGCTCTTCAGCAGCTTTTAGGTCTCCGGCTAGCATTGCGCAAACACCAAGGTTGTTCTTAACAACATCAAGATCTTTAATTGCCTTTGCAGCTTCAAAAGAGGCTTTAGCTTCTGTAGGTTTGTTCTGTTGAATTAAAACATAACCAACGTTATTTTGGGCACGAACACAATCAGGATATTTCTTAGCAGCTGTTTGATAGATTGCTAATTTTTGGTTAAGATCGCTAACTAATGAAGCAGCATAAAGTAATTCTTCTAACTGAAGTGAATCTGGAGTGGAGGTCCCAACAGCAACTAATTGCTCATCAGATTTACCAACAACATCAACACTGATTTTCATTTTGGATCTTCTTAATTCAGGAAGAATTTTTTCTTTCACTTCTTCGAACGCTGCAGTAATGTTTTTGATTTCTTTTTCACGAACAATAGGGTCGGTATACATAGAAAGAACGCGAAGAATAAGTTCTTTATCCTTTATGTCCGATTTTTCTAATTGAACTTTAAAACCATCCCAGTCTTCAGGAGTAGTTAAATATTTGAAAATGCTTTCGTCAGATACTTTTGAAAGTTTCGATTTCTTAGCTTCCTTGGTAAAATAAGCAGAAGCAGATTCTTTTCTCTTTTCAGCTAATTTTTCGTTTAAATCAAGTTCACCATCTGGAGATGCATAAGCAGCAATTTCAACACCTTTAATTTGTTTGGTAGAATCATTCTGGGTAGCAATCAAAGAAGCCTGAAGGTTCTTCATTTCTTCTTTCTTTAATTCGGTAGGACGAACATCTGCTTTATTAATTACATAATTAATTGCAGCTTCGTATGATTCAGGGGTAACCCGTTGAAAGTTATCTTTCATAGAAATGGCGCGTGGGTCTTTTACAACCAGAAATTCAGTTGCAATAACACCATCACCAATTTTAATAGCTGGAAAATCTACAGTGGTTTTTTTAACAGTTCCTTTAACCCGAACTTCAAGCTGAGATATCTTCATATCAGGAGTATAGGCAAATTTGTCAGAGTATGAAAAATCTCCACCTTCAACATATTTTACAACCTTTTCATTTCCTTGAACTGACTCGCCCTGAACTGTATAAGGCTTAAGAGCAGTTTCGCCATTGGCGTATTTTAATACAGGAGTAGCAACTAATACAGCTTTTTTGTTGAAATACTTGGCAGGAAATTTCCCTGTAATGGTAACCTCAACTTCTCCCGCTTTTGACTCGAGAACAGCAGGCGATGCAGAATATTTAACAGTACTGGCGGTATCTTTCATTTTGTTAAGGCCTCCACAACTGCTTAATACAATTGCTGCCAATAGAGTTGCTAAATAGGATAATTTGTTTCTTTTCATAATTACTTGGGTATTTGATTAAGGACTTTTGTTTTTACGTTTTACTTTTCAATAAGAATCCACAAAATTACTAATGTTTTTTTAGAAAAAAAAGTAATCTTAGCAAATATTGATATTTTGACTAACAGCAACATAAAGACTTTGAGCTTATTTACATCCAATTTTTTAAACGAAATTATACTAATAATTTAAATTATAGTTAGTTATATAGTTTTTTTATCTAACAAATATTGTCAATCAGCGTATTATACAAATTACACCCATCCAAAAATTTAGCTATTAATCCTACTAAAATTCATCTTGAATGTTCACCCTTTTCACTAATCAAATTGACCTGCTATTAACCAAATACAGTCTTTAACTTCCTGGTCATTGAATCAAGCCATTTAAAAACACTTCAGCTTTTGAAACTATTTTAGCTATCAATTCTTTTTATCGAAAGGAATTATAGATTAATGTGTTAAGATATTCTTAACCCGAAAAATAATTTTTATTACTTCCAATTCCGCAGCTCCGGGGTTGATCTGTTTTAACGTATCATGTAAAAAAAATACCCCTAAGGCAAAAATAACTTGATAAGAATCTGTTTACGAGTTCAAAACAGAAATCACCCAAAACAAAAAAACCTCCCGGTTAAAGGAGGTTTTTAATATTTCAGAATACTATATCTTAGCTTCTCTCAGGTCGGTCACGACGTTCAGTACGATCGTGACGGTCACTGCGTTCAGGACGATCGGTTCTTTCGGTTCTTTCGGGGCGATCCGATTGCTCGGTCCGTTCCGGACGGGGAAGAAGAGCTTTTCTGGAAAGTTTAAGCTTACCGGTTTTTTTATCTACTTCCAATAATTTAACTTCTATTTCATCGCCTTCCTTCAATATTCCATCAAGGTTAGCTAAATGACGCCATTCTACTTCCGAAATATGCAACAAGCCTTCTTTACCAGGCATAATTTCAACAAAAGCGCCAAAAGCAGTAATTGATTTTACCTTACCGGAATAAACCTTACCCGATTCGGGAACTTCCGTGATTGCATTGATCCGTTTTAATGCCGCTTCAATTGCAGTTTGGTCTTCGGCAAAAATATCAACAACACCTTTGCTATCAATTTCCTGAATAACAATAGTTGTTCCTGTTACGCTTTGTATTTCCTGAATAACCTTACCACCGGTTCCAATAATGGCACCAATCATTTCTTTCGGAATTACGATTTGTACAATTCGTGGGGCATGAGGCTTCATCTCCGAACGAGGCTCGGAAATAGCATCGGTTATTTTACCCAGGATATGAAGACGGCCCTTCCTGGCTTGGTCAAGTGCCTTAGCTAAAATTTCGTATGATAATCCATCTACTTTTATATCCATTTGAGTGGCAGTAATCCCGGCAGATGTGCCGGTTACTTTAAAATCCATATCCCCTAAATGATCTTCGTCTCCAAGAATATCAGATAATACAGCAAATCTTCCGGTTTTTGTATCGGAAATTAATCCCATTGCAATACCCGAAACAGGAGCTTTAATTTTAATACCAGCATCCATCAAGGCAAGCGTTCCGGCACATACGGTTGCCATAGAGGAAGAACCGTTAGATTCTAAAATATCTGAAACTACGCGGATAGCATAAGGATTATCAGTTCCCTGAGGTATTACTTTCTTTAAAGCCCTTAGCGCAAGATTACCATGTCCAATTTCACGACGGCTGATACCTCTGGAAGCTTTAGCGTCACCAGTTGAGAATGGGGGGAAATTATAATGCAAAGTGAATTTTTCTGTTCCCTGAACCAATACTTCATCAACAACCTTCTCATCTAATTTTGTTCCAAGTGTAACAGTAGTAAGCGATTGTGTCTCGCCACGGGTAAATAAAGCAGATCCGTGAGCAGCCGGAAGAAAATCTATTTCGCAGGCAATAGGACGAATTTCATCTAATTTACGACCATCAAGACGAATTCCTTCATCAAGGATCATATTTCGCATGGCTTCTTTTTCCACATCGTGATAATATTTATTTACCAACGATTTTTTGCCATCGCGTTCTTCTTCGGCGATAGTTTCCATAAAATCGTTTTTAATGGTAGCAAAAGCATCCATACGTTCATGTTTGCCTAATTGAGATTTGGCAACCTGATAAACGCGGCTATACGAAAATTCATGCACTGCTTTGCGAAGATCTTCATCATTCTTTTCGTGGCAATATTCCAATTTCTGGGTTTTGCCAACCATTTCCATTAATTCAATCTGCGCTTTACAATGCTTCTTAATTTCTTCGTGGGCAACCTTCAATGCTTCGAGCATATCGGCTTCACTTGCTTCGCTCATCTCGCCTTCTACCATCATAATATTATCCATGGTAGCGGCAACCATGATATCCATATCCGATTTGGCACACTCCTCGAATGTTGGATTAATTAAGAACTTCCCATCAATTCTAACTACGCGTACTTCGGATATTGGGCCATTAAATGGAATATTTGAAACAGCTAATGCTGCAGAAGCGGCTAAACCGGCTAAAGCGTCGGGCATAATACTTCTATCAGCAGATATTAAGCTGATGGTAACAAAGGTTTCTGCATGATAATTATCGGGGAATAATGGACGTAAAGCACGATCCACCAAACGGGAAACTAAAATTTCGTAATCGGATGGTTTTGATTCCCTTTTCATAAATCCACCAGGAAATCGACCTGTGGAAGCAAATTTCTCTTTATACTCTACCGACAAAGGCATAAAATCTACATCTTCCTTTGCTTCTTTTGCCGAAACAACGGTTGCAAGCAACATTGTTTTGCCATATCTCAAAACTATGGCACCATCGGCTTGCTTGGCTAATTTTCCTGTTTCTAATACAATTGTCCGCCCATCGCCGAATTCAATTGCCTTTTGAACAACATTGAACATATTTCTTTATTTAGTTTTACTTGAATAAAAATCTGCAAATAAAAAAAAGGCAATTATTAATTGCCTTTTTTTGAATGTACTAGCATAATATTATTTACGTAGATTCAGACTTTTAATAATACTACGGTATCTTTCAATCTCAACATCTTTTAAATAATCCAGCATCCTTCTTCTTTTTCCTACTAATTTTAAAAGAGCAAGCTGCGTACTAAAATCTTTTTTATTGAGTTTCAAATGCTCTGTTAAATGGTTAATTCTGGTAGAATATAAGGCAATTTGAGACTCAGGGGATCCAGTATCAGTATCTGATTTTCCAAACTGGGCAAATAACGCTTTCTTTTTTTCGACTGTTAAATACATCGTATCTAATGTTTTGTAAGTTTAAATTCCTTTTTAAGATTTGCAAAAGTATTCAAAATATTTTAATTCAATACAATTTTTTCTGAATTTTTTCTTTTTGAAATCAAGTATTGTATCACAAAATAATGAGTGGTGCTATACTAATTCCATTAAAATTTTATTGCCGATGGCACAGTCCAAACATTTATGCTTATCACAATACCCATATTTCAACTGCAACAATGCCTGACTATGAAATGCATTATGAGTGACGATTCCAAGTTTGTTCCAGTTTTCGATAATACTATTTTTTTCAGCCGGAAGTTGATTTAACAAATCCAACGCTTTATCCTGAATGTGCGCTAAACCGTACGATTTTCCATACATGAAAAGCGCCGGTATAATTGCATTAATAAATAGAATTTCGGCCGAATCGTGTCCCAAAACCTTTTCTTTAGCCTTCGAAACTTTACCAAACATATAATGATTGTTCCAATATTCTGAGGTTTTTATATTGAATAACTCGAATAAGTTCGAAAGGGAAACCGAATCGCGAATGGTCGAAAAAAGGTTTGGATGTTTATGAATAAGAGAGGAAAATTCTGCCAGCCTTATTGTGGGAAAATTTCCTGGACGAAGGCGCAGAAACTTCCATAGGTGAACTGACAAAGATTTTAACTTATATTTCTTAGCCAAAAAATTGTACTCTTTTTGAAGTTTGTTAAAATAATCGTCGTAAGGAATTATTCCATTGAGAAAACCTGCTTGTCCAAAAATAAGTGCTTCCGTCTGAATAAGGCTATCAGCATGTTTCACCAGGACCTTGTGAGGTAACGATTGGGCAAGTTGTTCAAATGCCTGACCGTTTAAATGAAATCCAAAACTTCGGGCAAGGATTCTATAAAACGTTTCTTCCCAATCGTTTTGTGTTTGATTTAGGTGTTGAACTATATCTTTTGATTTTTCTTCGAGTCGTTCAATTCCTAGTTTTTCAAGCCATAAGCTTTTGGTAAAACTATTTACAGATGGAAGTTGTTTTGCACATGGCACCCAAAGTCTGTTTTGAAGGAGGTATTGGTATTGAGCCAATATTGTTTCGTTGCATTTAAGAACTATCGCCGGAATAGCATTTCCATCTGCTCTTTCAATAGCAATATCGTTTTCGGCAACAATATGAAGAATAACATTATTATAGGAACCATTTCCTGAATGGCCATGCTTTATCCAATCAGATGCTTTTACATGCACCTCGGCATTTCCTGCCCAAATGGTTTCGTCAATTTTTATGCGGGTATTAAAAAAATCAGGGCCTTCGTCCCGGTTGTATTCCCCGGGATGAATTACCTCAATATTCAGGCCATCGGCCAGAATAAGCGAATCGGTGGTATAGAGTTTATTTTTCCAAAGAAAATTAAGGAGTTCTTCGGTCATTGTATAGTTATCAGAAAAACTTAAATAATCTTGTATTGCTTTAGCAGGGTTTTCATTTCCTTTTGAACCAGAAGCGCCTGTTCACGGGCTACTGTAGCAAAGCGATCGGTACAATCGGCATAAATAATAGCGCGCGAAGAATTCACAATAAGACCGCATTTTTTGTTGATTCCATACTTAACAACTTCTGCCAGGCTTCCTCCCTGCGCTCCTACTCCGGGAATAAGCAAAAAATGATCGGGAGCCCATTTCCGAATCTCCGAAAGCATCTCCGCTTTTGTAGCTCCAACTACATACATCAAATTATCGGTAGTACCCCAGTTTTGCGATGTTTTAATAACCTTTTCGAATAAACGCTGATTAGAGCCCAGTTCCTGCATTAGCTGAAAATCGAATGCCCCGTTATTTGATGTTAAGGCCAGAAGTATAACCCACTTATTTTGGTAAGTTAAAAAAGGTGTCACTGAATCTTCGCCCATGTAAGGAGAAACAGTAACTGCATGAAAATCGTTTTTCTCAAAAAAAGCTTTTGCGTACATTTTGGATGTATTTCCTATATCGCCACGTTTTGCATCGGCAATAAGAAATATGTCGGAATGACGCTCACGTATATAATTTGCTGTTAACTCAAGGTTAATCCATCCTGCAGCGCCCAAACTCTCATAAAATGCTATGTTAGGTTTATAGGCAACAGTAAAATCGGCTGTGGCATCAATAATTCGTTTGTTGAATTCAAAAAGAGGAAATTCGGCTTCCAGAACAATTCGGGGAATCTTGGTGATATCCGTATCCAAACCAATACATAAAAAGCTTTCCTTTTTTTTGATATTCTCGAACAACTGTTGACTGTCCATAACCTGTACTATTATTTATTGCATGCTTTCGTTTAATCTTTCTGCATTTTCGGCCATTTGCAGTTTATCTATAAACTCCTGAATGTCGCCATCCATGATTGATGGAAGATTATATACGGTATGATTGATCCGGTGATCAGTCACACGGCCTTGTGGATAATTGTATGTGCGAATTTTAGCTGAACGGTCGCCAGTAGAAACCATGGTTTTCCGCTTCGAAGCAATGTTATCGATGTATTTCTGGTATTCCAGGTTATACAACCGGGTACGAAGCTCTCCGGTAGCTTTTTCGAGATTTTTAATCTGTGACTTTTCATCCTGACATTGCACCACAATTCCCGATGCAATGTGCGTCAACCGGATAGCTGAATACGTGGTATTTACAGACTGTCCGCCAGGACCCGAAGAACAAAAAGTATCTTTGCGAACATCGTTCATATTAAGTTCTATATCAAACTCATCTGCTTCAGGCAAAACTGCAATAGTTGCAGCTGAAGTATGGATACGGCCTTGTGTTTCAGTTTTGGGAACACGTTGCACCCGATGAACCCCCGATTCATATTTAAGTATTCCATATACTTTATCGCCCGAAACCTTCATTACAATTTCCTTAAATCCTCCGGCAGTACCATCCGAAATGCTGGTAACTTCGTACTTCCATCCCTTCGATTCGATGTATTTAGTATACATGCGATAAAGATCACCCGCAAAAATACTCGCTTCATCCCCACCGGTACCTGCACGGATTTCCATAATTGCATTCTTGTCATCCTCCGGATCAACCGGAAGTAGCAACAATTTAATATCTTCTTCTAAAGGAACTATTTTTGCGGTAAGCTCATCTAATTCAAGCTTCGCCATTTCGCGCATTTCCTCATCCTTTTCGTTCGAAAGAATTTCGCGTGCATGGGTAATATTGCTTAATACATTTTTATAGTCTTCGTAGGTATGAACCAAGGGTTCCAAATCCCGGTATTCCTTATTCAACTTCACATAAACCTTCATATCGGCAATTACCTCCGGATCGGTAATTTTTTGTGATACCTCTTCGAACCGAATTTTAATACTTCCGAGCTTTTCCAGAATCATATTGTTATCCATAGACTATTCCTCAAAAAAATGGTCGGCAAAGTTAATAAATTTAACTTGGAATTGGTTGGGAAAGACAAAGAAACACAATTTTAATATTGAAAATCACCAAACTGGCTTTGTATTGTTAGCTTTTTGCCTTCGTTTTTTTCGCAATATCCAACCACCTGCGCATCGACATCAAAAGCTCTCGAAATTTCGATTATACTATTTGCAAGTTCCGGTTTAACATATATTTCGAACCGATGGCCCATGTTGAAAACCTTGTACATTTCGTCCCACGAAGTACCCGATTGCTCCTTAATAATGCGAAATAGCGGAGGTATCGGAAAAAGATTATTTTTAACTATATGAAGGTTATCCACAAAATGCATTACCTTGGTTTGAGCGCCCCCCGAACAATGCACCATTCCATGAATCTGGTGCCGGTACTTTTTCAAAATTTGAGCTACAACCGGAGCATAGGTCCTTGTAGGAGAAAGTACTAGTTTTCCGGCATCAATTCCAAGATCTTCAATAATATCGGTTAGTTTATATTTTCCGGAATAAACAAGATCCGAATTTACTCCAGGATCGAAGCTTTCGGGATATTTTTGCGCCAGATATTTCGAAAAAACATCGTGACGGGCAGAAGTCAGGCCATTGCTGCCCATTCCCCCATTATACTGCGTTTCGTATGATGCCTGCCCATACGATGAAAGTCCTACAATAACATCTCCCGGTTCAATATGGTCATTTGATATAACATCTGAGCGTTTCATGCGGCAAATAACCGTGGAATCGACAATAATTGTACGCACCAAATCGCCAACATCGGCAGTTTCGCCCCCGGCAGAATAAATATTTACGCCTAATGAGCGTAATTCTGCTAACAGATCTTCAGTACCATTAATAATCGCTGATATTACCTCAGCTGTAATTAAAAGTTTATTTCTTCCGATGGTAGATGATACAATTATATTGTCTACACCTCCAACACAAAGCAGGTCGTCAATATTCATAATCAATGCATCCTGGGCAATACCCCGCCAAACGGATAGGTCACCGGTCTCTTTCCAATAGAGGTAAGCAAGGGATGATTTTGTACCAGCTCCATCAGCATGCATAATCAGGCAATATTCGGGATCACCCGAGAGAACGTCCGGAATAATTTTACAAAATGCGGATGGAAACAATCCCTTATCTATATTTTTTATGGCTGCATGAACATCGCCTTTGGATGCAGAAACACCCCGTTGATTATATCTCGATTCTCCGGACATATATATTATAGGATAAAAAAAGTATACAGTACTAATGCAAAATGATGCACAAAATACTGAATGCTAATTATTTTTTGCGGTATAGTCAGTACGTAACACTCTAAAATCGGTTCGTCTATTGATCTGGTGAGCAATTTCCTGAAGATCAAGATCCGGAAGTTTCGTAATATACTCTTCAGAGAGCACCACTCCGTCTTTCAAAAATGGATACTGTTGAGCTAATTTGGCATCTACAGTTTTGGGTTCCGATTCGCCATATCCCTTTGCAATGAGTCGATCGGCAGCAATTCCTTTCTCAATCAAATAATTAACGACTGACTGGGCCCTTTTTTGCGATAGTGTGATATTATCCGCATCGCTACCTCGGGAGTCGGTATGCGAAGCTAGTTCTATGGTTATTTTCGGATTATCGTTTAATGTTTCAACCAAACCATCTAAGGCAACCATAGACTCAGGCCGCAAGTCCCATTTCGCTAGATCGTAGAAAATATTTGGCAGTTCAATAGGTTTTTCGATGGAGGCCAAATAAATGACTGTTCTGAAATCCTTACTCTTTTCTAATCCTTTTGTGGTTTCACGCTCTTTACCATTTAAATACCCTTCTTTAGAACCAATAAGAACATAATCGGTGTTCGCCTTCATAATCATCTTAAATGCCCCATTCTTGTCAGTCTTAATATCGACTGTAATACCATCGCTGCTTACCGATTTAACATTTGCTTCAGCTAAAGGCTTGTCATTTTTTTCATCTTTTACAACGCCAAGCAAGTTATATTTTAGTGGAGGTAAATTAAATGTAAAAATATCGTCATCGCCTTTTGCAGTGCGGCTTGAGCTAAAATATCCCTTTTCAACATCTTTTTGAAAAACAATGCCAAAATCGTCGGCATTTGAATTAATTGGCGATTCCATATTATCAACTTTCCAGCTTCCATTGGCGTTTTGTTTTGCTTTAAAGATATCCAATCCGCCCAATCCAATGTGTCCGTTCGAAGAGAAATATAAGGTTCCGTCTTCATGAATAAAAGGGTACATTTCATTTTCAGGGGTATTAATATCAGCACCTAGATTTTCGGGTGTCCCCCATTCGTCTCCTTTATTTGCACGTGTAACTTTCCAAATATCTTTTCCACCCAATCCGCCTTTCATATCCGAAACAAAATATAGGGTCAATTCGTCTGATGAAATTGCCGGGTGAGCTACTACAATTGAATCTCCTTCAATTTCTATTGGTTTATCTTTACCCCAGTTTTCCCCATCGCGCTCCACACTGTAAATTTGGCAACCAAACGACTCGTTTTTGCCTTTTTTACAACGTGTAAAATATAAGGTATTAAAATCGGAAGAAAGACTAGGAGCTCCTTCTTCAAATTCGGTGTTAACATTTTCCCCAAGAGGTATTGGCTCACTCCAGGCACCCTTGCGGTCGACCCGAGCAACAAATATATCCGAAAAATTTTGACCGGTTGCGCCATGAATCAAATTACCAGTCGCTGCTTCGCGCGAGGAAGTAAAATATACAGTACCGTAATCACCCGATGCATAAGCAGGTGAAAAATCATTTTCTTTTGAATTGTAAAATTTCATATTTTCTACCTGATATCCACTCGGGTTATCAATCCATTTTTGGGCAAGGTCGCACGATTTAATACCGTCATTTGCCCGGGCTTCATCGGCAGATAATTCTTTATATTTCTTATAATCGTCCTTTGCTTCCTCGTATTTCATATTCATTTTCTTGGCTTCTGCCAGATAATAATATGCCATTGGTTCCGAAGTGCCACTTTTGGTAAAACTTGCTATTGCTTTCGAATACCACAATTCAGCTTTTACAGGCTCATTAGTCAACCGGTAGCAATGGGCAATTTTATATAGAATTTCAGCTTTCCTGTCTTTTTCAATTGTATTGTATGCAGCCTTATATAAATCAAGGGCGACAAAATATTCCCCGGCATTAAATGCCGCTTCTGCCTTAGCTGATTTATCGCGCTGAGCAAAAACCTGAACTGAAGTGAAAAATAACCCAAAAAGAAAAGCCGTAAATAAAATAATCCTTCTCATAGCCTGTATTTATGGTAGATGAACCCAATTAAGACGTAAAAATAGTTAATTTATTTTCTTAACCATCAAAAAAATCTTTTGTAAAAATTGATTATAAAGAAAATAGGATATATATTTGTTTGTTCATTCATTGAATAAACTTACAATTTATTAGAGGTTACAATAGAAGAAATGAAAACATACGATTTAAAAATACTTAAAAATTTAAAACAATAAGGAATAAAAACAACATGTCTAACTTTTCGGAATAAACAATGTATAGATGCATCTTACTCGATATAGACGGAACCATTATTGATACTGAAAAAGCAGTAATTTGCTCTTTACAGAAACTATTAAAAAAACATAAAAACCGCGAATATTCTTCCGATGAATTATCATTTGCTCTTGGCATTCCAGGGGTAATTTCATTGCATAAGCTCGAAATACAAGATGTTGAAACGGCATCGCAGGAATGGAATGAATATTTAAAATATTATGCTCATTATATTCTGATCTTCCCCCAAATAGAGGATACGCTAAAAGATTTAGCTGCCCTTAAAATTCAACTTGGTATAGTGACATCAAAAACCCGGGTTGAACTTTTGAATGACTTTTATCCCTTTGGTTTACACCTATATTTTAACCATATAATTTGTGCGGATGATACCCTGAAGCATAAACCTGATCCCGAACCAATTCTAAAATTTCTGGATGTTAGCAATGTTCGTCCTTCAGAGACTATTTACATTGGGGATACAAACTACGATTCTTTATGTGCTCACGCAGCAGGAGTTGATTTTGCCCTTGCTTTATGGGGAACGAAAGATCCGCTGATTAATGCGAAAATTAAACTTAATGCCCCTGGCGAAATACTTCAAATTATTAACACATTTCAATAATACACTACCGTGAATAAATCATTTTTTAATTTAACCGAGAACAGTCACAGGCAAGTACTTAACCTTATTCGATTGCATAAGGAAATTTCAGGCGCAGAACTTTCCAGGATTACAAGCCTAAGACCATCTACCGTGCTTTATATACTTCGAAGTCTGGACGAGAAAGGCTTAATTGAAATTAGCGGAACAGGCGAATCGACTACTAAAGGTGGGAAAAAACCAACACTATGGAAAATTAAAAATAACATTGGGTACATCTTGGGATTGGAAGTTCTGCCCCATAAGATCCGAATTGTACTTGCAGGACTTGAAGGGGTTATTTTAGATAAAGATGAGAACATCCCCACTTTAAAAATTAACGAGAAAAACCTTATTGACGAAACTATAAAGACAATTCTTGCCATGTTGGCTAAGCATAGTCTTCAGTTTGAACAAATTCTTGGCGTTGGTATTGCTTTTCCCGGCCTGATAGATGGTAAGAATGGTACAATACTCTACTCATCAGCCTTGGGACTTGAAAACTTCCCTTTAAAACTTCGGCTCGAAAGCAAAATATCCTTAAAATTTACGATCGCGAACGATGCTAACTCGGGAGCAATGGATGTGAAGTGGTATTCCGAACCAACCCAAACCTTACCGGCAAACATAGTCTACATAACATACAACCAGGGAGCCAAAAATTTAGGAGCTGGTTTAATCATTAATAATAGTCTTTACCTGGGTGTCTCGGGCGCAGCTGGAGAAATATTCTATCCGCTTCCAAAAATCCCTTCTATTGTGGAGCGGGGAATAAAGAAATTAGGCTCCGGTCACCTCTTATTAAATCAATTTACAAACATTGAGGACATCAAAATCTCAGATATCATGAACTATGAAAAGCAAGGTTGTGGTATTTCGACTTTCGTAATTGAGGAAATCTGTAAACTTATAGCCGACGAAATAGCTAGAATTATCGGATTTATTAATCCCGATTTAATTGTAATTGGCGGAGATATAACCATGCAGGAGACATTGCTTAAAAAATATATTGTGCCTTACGCCCACGAACGAACTACGAGTTATCTGAAACATGGGTACTATATGCCCGAAATTCGATTTTCGCAGTTTGGGAAATTTTCAGTAGCTGCTGGCGCTACTGCTTTAATATTAAGCGAACTAATGGATAATTGATAAATTTAAGTATATATGAAGTACAATGTTAGTAGTAAAGTAGAAGCTTACTTTAAAAGCTTAAATTCCGATTTGGAAGAAAGCAAAGTGCAGTTTAAAATTCCTGTAATTCAGGTAGATAATTATGTAGAATTAGGTCAGTTAACAGCTCTTCGATTCTTAGAATGGGTGTGCCTTAATCCCGGAGGAGTTGTTGCGTTGCCAACCGGCAAAACTCCCGAATTCTTTATCAAGTGGATGCAGTTTTACCTCGAAAACTGGAAAGCCGAAATGTCGAACGGAATTTTAGCGAAAATTGGACTGGATCCGAAGCTAAAACCCGATTTCAAATCGTTACATTTTTTTCAGCTGGACGAGTTTTTTCCTATCAAACCTGAGCATGAAAGATCGTTTACCTATTTTGTTAAAAAATTCTACATCGACGGATTTGGTTTTGACCCTCAAAAAACACATTTAATTAATACCTATCAATTTACAGAGGCACAAAAAAAGGTAGTGGGCGATATTCCCAATATTGATTTTGTTTTCCCCGACGGCATAATTGACCTAAGTTTAAGAATAAAAAAACCAACTACCGAGCAAGACTTATTAAAACATAAAACCATTAAGCTGTTCGACGAATTCTGCGGTAAGTACGAAGAAGATATCCGTAATTTGGGCGGAATAGGATTTTTTCTGGGTGGAATAGGGCCTGACGGCCACATAGCATTCAATGTTCGGGGCTCAAGTCACCATTCACATACTCGGCTAACAAATATCAATTATGAAACACAGGCAGCTGCCGCATCCGATTTAGGTGGAATTGAGATTGTCCGCAAAAAAGCAGTTATTACAATGGGATTAGAAACGATAACCTATAATCCTGATGCTGTAACGGTAATTATCGCAGCTGGCGAATCAAAAGGTCAGGTAGTTGCTGATGCTGTTCAAAAATCCCCCAGCCTTGAATACCCGGCCAGCAGCCTGCAAAAACTTCCGAATGCACGGTTTTTTGTCACCCGCAGTGCAAGTATAAAACTTGGCCTTACGGATAAAAATATTAAAACACTTTTTAACGAAAAAAAACTTGCCCAATCGTACGTCGAAAACCTGGTTATAAAAGGTGCCGAAAAAAAGAATATTTCCCTCATGGAAATAACAAAACTTAACCAGGAACAAGCTGTAAAAGAAGTTTCGGAATGGAAACTGGCGTGCGAGTTAAGTAGTAAAACTCTCGAAAAACTTGCCGAAGAAACCTACGAAAACCTTGTTGAGAAAATTGAAAATGGTGTAAAAATTCCATTAAACCAAAAATTCTTTCATACAGCCCCTCACCACGACGATATTGAGCTCGCATATTTCCCGCTTGTTCACCACCTTGTTCGTTCGGAGTTTAACAATAATTATTTTTGCTATTGCACCAGCGGGTTTACTGCTGTTACAAATATTTATGTTAGCGAATGCCTGGCTTATTTGAAGTCGCTTTTAGCGAATGGTAAAATGAAATCGCTCATGGAACATGGAAGGCTGGCTGATTATCAGAATGCCCAGGATGATATTACCGGCTACTTAAATGGAATTGCAGCACAGAATGTCGATCTACAACATTTCTACAAATCAACCCGATTAGCCCGATTGTTTATGAATCACCTGAAGATTAATGATCTGCCTACATTGGAGCAGAAAGTCATTGAACTTCAGAAAATATTAGATTCCTTAGAACCCGGACGAAAAGAACCAGATATCCTTCACCTCATAAAAGGCTGGTTGCGTGAGTTTGAGGCAGAGTTAGTATGGGCGCATTTTGGAATTGAAATGGATCACGTTTCGCACCTCCGCTTACATTTTTATTCTGACAACATATTCCCGTCCTATCCGGATTTTGATTTGGATGTAATGCCCATTCTAAATATGCTCGAAAGAATTCGCCCAACAATAATTACACTGGCACTCGACCCTGAAGGAAGCGGTCCGGATACCCACTATAAAACTCTTATTGCGCTTTCGGATGCCATTGATAAATATGTAGAAAACCATCCTGAAATGAATATTCACATTTGGGGATACCGAAACATCTGGTCCAGATACGAACCAACTGATGTAAACCGGATTATTCCGGTTTCTCTCAACTCATTTGCTGTTTTACATAATATGTTCGTAAACTGTTTCATAAGTCAAAAATCGGCGTCATTCCCAAGTTTCGAATTAGATGGAACATTTAGTGAGTTAGCACAAAAAATTTGGGTAGAACAACATGACCAATTATTACTACTTTTGGGGAAAGAGTTCTTTTATAATAGTCCTAACCCAATGCTTAAAAGAGCTTATGGGGCGATATTTTTAAAGGATATGACTTATAAAGAATTTTCGGATCACATAAAAGGGGTAAGACGACTATTAAAAGCAAAAGAACAATTAGAAACACGCGAATAAACTAACTTATAAAAAAAGTCAACATGAAAAAGAAAATTTATTTTGGAATTGACCTGGGCGGAACTACCATTAACATTGGCCCCGTAACCGTTGACGGACAAATTTTAGAGGAAAGAGTTATCAATACTAATGTTGCATCTGGTCCTATAAATGCGATTGAACGTGTAGCTCAAACAATAAATGATCTAATTAAAGAATCGTATTCCGATTGCGAAATAGTGTCGGTTGGTATTGGCGTTCCAGGGATACTGGATCCAAAGAATGGGAAAATAATAGAAGCATCCAACTTACCTGGATGGGAAAATTTCGAAATTTCAAAGGAATTAGGGAGACGGATTAATATTCCGGTATTCATTGAAAATGATGCAAACTTAGCCGCTTTGGGAGAACAATGGCTTGGTGCAGGAGCCGGAAGCAGCGACATGTTTATGTTTACCTTAGGGTCTGGTGTAGGCGGCGCTTTAATCACAAATGGCACGCTGTTTTCCTTGAATGGGGTATCGGGCGAATTTGGCCATATGATTGTAAATATGGAAGGGCCAAAATGCAGTTGCGGTCGTCTGGGATGCGTAGAAGCCTATTTCAGCAAACATGGCTTAAAACGAATTACAGCCGAGCATTTACAATTTAACCCGTCAAGTTCACTAAGAGGTTACGAACAAGATAAAATTACACCTCAAATAATCTCCCATGCAGCACTTCAAGGCGACGTTGTTGCTCAGGAAATATACAACGAAGCATCCAGAGCACTAGGAATTGCCATTTCTAACATCGTAAATATTTTAGGGGTCCATAAAATAGTAATAGGAGGAGGAATCGCAAATGCCTGGCCGGTTTTTTACGGACCTCTCATGGACACCATAAAAGAAACAGTATTCCAAACCAATGTTGCAAAAGTAAAACTTGTTAAAGCAGAACTTGGAGAAAAAGCCGGATTCATAGGGGCTGCCAGGTATGCTATGCAAAATGTTAATCCGTAATATTTTAAAAGATGGGTGTTTAATAGAATTAGCTAAAAACTTTTTCTTATTTAAACACCCATCTTCAATTGAACTATTAACCTAACTCTACCTTCTATGAAAAAAAATCTATTAACTATCCTGATAGTATCTTTGTTTGTTGCATTTTATTCATGCAAAACTCAAAACACGACAGCCCCAACTGCCTCTACCTCGCCCACCGACACTATCAACACCCTTACCAGTCAGGAAATTGCTGACGGTTGGCAATTGCTATGGGATGGCAAAACCTTTAATGGCTGGCATAACTTTAATAAGGACTCTTTAGTTGGTTGGAAAATCGAAAACGGCGAATTAATTTCTTTGGGATTGGGTGGCGATCACGCAAATGACATTGTTACCAATAACGAATATCAAAACTTTGAATTGAGTGTGGAATGGAAAATTTCTCCTCAGGGAAACAGCGGTATTTTTTACTATGCTGTGGAAGGAAAGCACGATGAAATATATGCTATTGCTCCGGAATTTCAATTGGTAGATGAATTGGGGTGGCCTGATAAACTTGAGGAATGGCAAAAAACAGGAGCCTGTTATGCTATGTATACCGCAAAATCGGACAAAATTCTTAAAAAAGTTGGTGAATATAATCTTTCCAGATTAATAGTGAATAACACAAAAGTCGAACATTGGCTTAACGGAGAAAAAGTGGTTGAATATCAATTAGGATCAGAAGAATGGAATAAATTGGCAAAAGAAGGAAAATGGAAAGACTTCCCCGATTATGCATCGGCCAAAACTGGAAAAATTGGGCTCCAGGACCATGGAAAAAGTACGTTCTTTAGAAATATAAAAATCAAAGTTCTATAACCTCCTTTTTTATGAAAAACACTGAAGTAAAAAAAACAGATCGGCTATTATCGCTTGATGCCCTCCGCGGATTCGATATGTTCTGGATTATGGGAGGTGAAAATATTTTTCATGCACTGGCCCAATTGACCCAATGGACCATTTTTATATGGCTTGGTACTCAAATGGAACATGTTGAGTGGAATGGTTTCCGCTTTTACGATAATATTTTCCCACTATTTTTGTTTATTGCCGGCGTTTCTATGCCTTTTTCGATACCAAAACGCCTGGAACGAGGCGACTCAAAAGCAAAAGTATATCGCCATATTTTAATGCGGGGATTACTGCTTGTATTATTTGGATGCATCTATAATGGTTTGTTAAATTTCGATTTTGATCATCAACGCTATGCTAGTGTGCTTGCCCGAATTGGGTTGGCCTGGATGTTTGCCGCTTTTATTTTTGTAAATACAAAAATCCGAGGCCAAATAATCTGGTTCTGTGCTATTTTACTAGGGTACTGGGCAATAATGAAACTGATACCTGTTCCTGGTTTTGGCGCCGGAGTTCTAACCAAAGAAGGCAGCTTGGTTGGATATATCGACCGTTTATTTCTTCCGGGGAGATTATATCTTGGTGTTCACGACCCTGAAGGAATTCTCTCCACTGTCCCTGCCATTGCTACCGCACTAATGGGAGTGCTTACCGGTCAGTTTTTAAAGTTTAAAAGCGATAAATTTTTACCATTTAGAAAGGGATTATATCTTTTGGGAGTGGGGATTATTTCTATACTTATTGGATGGATTTGGAACCTGAATTTCCCGGTAAACAAGAACCTCTGGACCAGTTCATTTGTATTAGTGGCCGGAGGCTGGAGCCTTGTCTACCTTTCAATATTCTATATCATTATTGATGTATGGAAATTTCAAAAATGGGCATTCTTTTTTATTGTTATTGGATTAAACCCCATCACCATCTATTTGTGCCAAAACGGAATAATAAACTTTCAAAGTACCGGAGAATACTTTTTCGGCGGAATACTTCGTAATATGCCCGAACTTTGGCAACATTTTATTGGCGCTATAATTTATGTAGCAATAAGTTGGCTTTTTCTATATTTCCTTTATAAGAAAAAGATTTTCCTGAAGGTTTAAACCTATATAAAACAAAAAAGAGAGGTTTTAACCTCTCTTTTTTTGTTTTATATAGTTACCTATCATTACCGAATAAATAATAATTCGCGGTATTTTGGCAAGGTCCACATTTCGTTATCAACAGTAAGTTCTAGTTTGTCGATGTGGTAACGGATGTCTTCAAAATAAGGGGCAACTGTGTTCGAATAAGCAATTGCTTTTTCGCGGGCATCCTCAATTTTATTAGCAACTTTACGAGCATCAACCATTGCTTTAACTCTTGCTTTAATGGTAGTAATATGTTGAGAAACTTCTTTAATTAATTCAAGACGAGCGCCTGCAAGTTCTTTATATTCTGCATCGGAGAAAAGTTCTTTTAATCCCTGAACATTTTTAACCAACGACGATTGGTATTCAATACCTACAGGAACAATGTGGTTTAGCGCTAGATCACCTAATACACGTGCTTCAATTTGAATTTTCTTGGTATAAGTTTCCCAATAAATTTCGGTACGCGCATGTAATTCTTTCTCTGTTAAAACACTGGTCGACTTAAAGAGCTTAATTGATTTTTCCGATAAATAAGAATCTAGTATTAAAGGAACATTTGCTTCATCGTTCAACCCTCTCTTTTTAGCTTCAGCTTTCCATTCATCACTATAATTATTCCCATCAAAACGAATTTTTTTCGATTCTTTGATATACTTCCTTAAGACCTGGAAAATAGCTTCGTCTTTCTTAATTCCTTTGTCAATAATAGTATCAACATCTTTCTTAAATATAACAAGCTGTTCAGCCATAGCAGCATTTAGCACAATCATACCTGCAGCGCAGTTTGCTGAAGAACCCACTGCACGGAACTCGAAACGGTTACCAGTAAATGCAAAAGGAGAAGTACGGTTACGATCGGTGTTATCTAAAAGAATTTCAGGAATCCGACCAACATCAAGTTTAAGTTCGGTTTTTTCATCCGGTGTCATTTTACTTTCCGAAACTTTTTCCTCAAGCTGATCAAGCATTTTGGTAATTTGTGTACCCAGGAATGCAGATATAATTGCAGGAGGAGCTTCATTGGCACCTAACCGGTGTGAGTTACCTGCATATGAAATACTTGCTTTTAATATATCGGCATGGCGGTTTACTGCCATTAATGAATTCACCACAAATGTGAGGAATTGAAGGTTTCCTTTTGGGTTTTTACCGGGCGATAAAAGATTAACATCGGTATCGGTAGCCATAGACCAGTTGTTATGTTTTCCTGATCCATTAATCCCTGCAAAAGGCTTTTCGTGCAATAAACAAACGAAATTATGGCGACGGGCTACATTTTGCATTACCGTCATAATTAAACTATTATGGTCAACTGCAAGGTTTGCTTCTTCAAAAACTGGTGCAAATTCAAACTGGTTTGGAGCCACCTCGTTGTGGCGGGTATGGATAGGAATGCCTAATTTCCATGCTTCATATTCCAATTCGCGCATAAATGCCTGAACACGTGGAGGAATAGCACCAAAATACTGGTCTTCCAATTGTTGGTTCTTAGCGGAATCGTGACCCATTAAAGTTCTGTCAGTAAGCGCTAAATCGGGACGAGCTTGATAAAGAGCTTCGTCAACTAAAAAGAATTCTTGTTCCCAACCCAGGGTAGCAATTACTTTTGTAACATCTTTATCAAAATATTGGCAAACATCAACGGCAGCTTTGTCAAGGGCACTTAATGCCTTCAACAACGGAGCTTTATAGTCGAGTAATTCTCCAGTGTATGAAATGAAAATAGTAGGAATACAAAGTGTATCTTCCAAAATAAAAGCAGGACTAGAAGGATCCCATGCTGTATAGCCACGGGCTTCAAACGTAGAACGAATGCCCCCGCTAGGAAAACTGGAAGCATCTGGCTCTTGCTGAACTAATAGTTTACCGGAAAAATTCTCAACAACTCCTCCATTGTCTGATGGTTCAATAAAAGCATCGTGTTTTTCGGCAGTTCCACCTGTTAAAGGCTGAAACCAGTGAGTGTAATGGGTAACACCCATTTCCATAGCCCACGCTTTCATTCCAGCAGCAACCTGATCAGCAATTTTCCGGTCAATCCGGCTTCCTTTGTCAATAGCCCCAACAACTGCTTGGTAAGCTTCTTTGGACAAATATTTTTGCATCTTGGAACGGTTGAAAACCAACTGTCCATATAAATCAGATGCTTTTTGAGTAGAGGTAACAAACTCTTTCGGTACCCTGGAAAAAACTTCCTCTAATGCTTTAAAACGTAATGTTGCCATATTGATTATTTTAAAATGTTAAATAGTATCATTTAGCAACAAAAATATACATATTTTTTATTTTTAAAACATTTTTTAGGGGGTTTTTTGAATTTATTTTACTTTTTTCAATAATAACTGATATATTTTTGCAAAATATCGACAAATACAAGGTAAATTTTCAAATCAGCACAATGGGAAAATTAATAATGAATTTAACCATTTAAAGCAATTGCGTTAATTTTATAATAATATTGAATAAAAAATGGCCGATTTATAAAATTCCGTTTTTGGGGGATGAAACCTTTTTTTGCGCAATTAATTGTAAAAATGTTTGGTTAATAAAACCCAAAAACCAGAATCAACAGCATTTAATATCCAAATTGTTGAAATATCAACAAGAAGAGTTACTGAATAGCTAAACATGAAAGGGTGAAATAAATAATATACAGAGAAGATGCTTATTTTTCAGTGTAATATTTGAAAAAATAAGGAATTGTTTCGATCCCTTTGTAGAATAAATTTAAGGAGAAATTTTCATTTGGAGAATGAATAGCATCCGATTCTAATCCAAAACCCATCAGTATAGATTTAACCCCTAATACTTGTTCAAAATCCGCAATAACGGGAATACTGCCCCCACTTCGGAAAGGAATTGGTTTTTTCCCAAAACTCTGAATCATAGATTTTTCTGCAGCCTTGTATGCTTTTGTATCCATTGGCGAAACATACGCCATCCCGCCGTGCAGGTAGTTAACTTTAACTTGTACACCAGCAGGAGCAAGTTTAAGAAAATAATTTTCAAACAGCTCTGCTATTTTCCCGGGAGTTTGGTTTGGAACAAGCCGCATCGAAATTTTTGCATATGCTTTAGATGGAAGGACAGTTTTAGCCCCTTCGCCAGTATATCCGCCCCAAATACCACAAACATCAAGCGTTGGCCTAATACCGGTTCGTTCAATAGTTGAATACCCCTCCTCTCCTAACACCTCGGAAATTGCCAATGATTTTTTATACTTCTGAATATCAAAAGGCGCCTTTGCCATATCTTCCCTTTCCTGGTTGCTAATTGATACAACATCGGTATAAAACTCCGGAATCGTAATTCGTTGTTTATCGTCCTTTAATTTTGCAATCATTGTAGCAAGCACATTAATTGGATTAGCGACGGCTCCACCAAAAAGTCCGGAATGCAGGTCGTGATCAGGTCCGATAACCTCAACTTCCAAATATGCCAACCCTCTTAATCCAACAGTTATCGATGGCGTATCGAATGATATTAAAGTGGTATCGGAAACAAGAATTACATCACAATTCAAAATATCTTGATGAGCAATACAGAATTTTTTAAGATTGGGAGATCCTATTTCCTCTTCGCCCTCAATAATAAATTTGACATTGCAAGGCAGGCTATTGTTTTTCACCATAAATTCCAAAGCCTTGATGTGCATATAAAGCTGCCCTTTATTATCATTCGCTCCACGGGCGTAAATTTTACCATCGCGAACTTCTGGTAAAAAAGGCGCTGATTTCCACAATTCAATAGGATCGACAGGTTGTACATCGTAATGGCCATAAATCATAACTGTTGGCAACGACGGGTTTATTATTTTTTGAGCCACAACAACCGGATGCCCATCTGTAGCCATAACCTCAGCACTATCTACCCCTGCATCGAAAAGTTTTCGCTTTAGAAAATCAGCAGTTTTAAGCATGTCTTCTTTACGCTCGTTTTGAGCGCTAATGGATGGGATTCTTAAAAAATCAAATAATTCTTCTAAAAACCGATCCTTATTTTCTTCAATAAATGACTTTACCATGGGGTTGTAACTTATTTTTGTTTGTAACTACTATACTCTCGTGCGGCCAATTCAAGCTCCGAATACCATTCGGATCCATATTTTCGTACTAATGCTTCTTTCAAGAATACAAACAATGGCACTCCCAGTTTTGTTCCCGATTGTATTGCCATTTTACATATTTCCCACTCATGATAATTTACAGCATCAAACGATTCGAATTTGGTAATCCTGACTGGGTATAAATGGCACGAAACAGGTTTGCGAAAAGTTGTTTTTCCATCGAAATAAGCTTTTTCTATACCACAGGTGGCTACTTCATTCTCAAAAACCACAAAAACACATTCCTTATTGTCAACTAAAGTAGTAACCTTATCGCCATCGCTATCAACACACCATACTCCGACATTTTCAATTGTTTTGTTACTTGAATCCCTTAAATAGGGCTTTACGTCTAGGTAAGCGTTTTCTAACCTGCTAATTTCATCATCTTCCAGCGGGGCACCCGAATCTCCATGAACACAACATATGCCTTTACAGGCAGATAATTCACAAACAAATTTCTTTTCAATTACATCCAAACTAACGAGTGCTTTTCCGATTTGCAACATGTACCGAATTTTTATGACTGCAAATATACGCGCAATTGTTTTATAAATTCGCGATTTATAAATCGCTAATAGAACGTTGGCTATATAATTCAGAAGAATCTATTCACTAGTTAAAAAGCATTCTAACTGCAGCTATTGCATTTTTGATTTTTTCTTAATAACTTAACTCACCAAAAAAAGAATTTAACTGCTTATGAAAGAAATTTGCTTAAACAAAAGTAAAATCAGGGATTTCCTTGCTGACAGGTTAACCAATCAAATCCTTCAATTAGACGACCATATAATTTTAAGTCTGATTAGATATGAAGGGATTGGAGGTTATGAAAAAAAATCTGAAAATGAATTATTTGTTCAACTTGTAGAAGCTATTCCTGAGCTTCAGTTGCTAAAACTACAGCGCTCCGATCATTTTAATTTATTTGTTACAGTTAAAGAGGAGTTTGAGAACAATGAAGATGATATATTGATAGACATAAACCGAGCGATACAAACCAAACTGTGAAATAATTAAACCATGAATATGTATAAAACTATAAGTATCCACACCCGTTCAACTTATTGGACCAATAAAGAATCGTCGGAAGAATTATTAGTTGACTCGGATGATTTGGCCAGGGAGATTGAAAAAGTTAGCAATGCACTTTATAATCAGGGATATGAAGTTGCTTTAATTACTCCAATAAATTCAGGAACCATTTCGAACGGCAACGGGTATTATCAAACAGAAAGTATAATTATTACTGCCCGCAAAAGATCTTAAGTTTGTGGAGATTTATTTAAATAAAAAAAGCCCGGAAATACGGGCTTTTTTTATTTAAATACTGGGGTATTGTCATTGAAAATCGCTTAAAATTCCCATTAATTTTTTCCGCGTAAAGAATATTCGGCTTTTAACAGTTCCAATTTTTAAGTCGAGCTTTTTTGCAATTTCTTTATACTTATAACCTTCTGTATGCATTTTAAATGGAACTTTGAAATCATCATCCAGCGATTCAATCACACGTTTAATTTCTTTCTCAGAATATGATTCCTCCGGTGAAACATTAATTGTGTCGCTATTCTGATTTAAGAAATACAAATCCTTTGTATTATCAAAGGTTGTATTCTGTCGTATATTTCTACGATAATTATTGATAAACGTATTTTTCATTATGGTATACGTCCATGCCTTGAGGTTGGTATATTGCACAAACTGCTCACGATAAGCCAATGCTTTAAGCAATGTTTCCTGCAATAAATCTTTTGCGTCTTCTCTATTAGCTGTTAATGTCATTGCAAAACGAGCTAATTTATCTTCAAGACTTATTAATTGGTGATTGAATTCTATTGCTGTCATACTCGTAATATTTATATATTATTTGTTTAACAAATTTACATATATATTACACATCGTCCAAAACAAGAAAACAAATTACACTAATTATTTAGATTTTTTCTAAATAATTACAATATATATTAATACTGATTATTAGAATATTACAAAGTTTGTTGTTATAGTTTTTTAAATTGTTTCAAAATGATTTTTGTTGAATGTAATCAAATAGATATTAAACACAATAAATTTGCAATGAATTGATTTTCAGACTTTAAGATCTTTATTTATTGTTTGGGCGAAACCAAAATTTCCTAAGAATCCTTCAAAAATTAAAATATTTTTAAAATGAATTTAATCCATTAATATTTAATTAATTACAACAAATTGTCATTAAAATTGAATTGGGTAAAACTTCAGAAAAATAAATTCTTAGAATTATTTTAAACTTGTTGCTATAAATAAATATAATTTGATTAGCCTAACGAAATTGATTAAGTCGAAAGAATCTAAAATAGATAGAATCGAAGCTACACCTTTGCCAAGTGTTCCTTAAACTGTTCTGGAGATGTAATTTTAATAATATTTGGCATTTTTTTATAGTCTACCGAATCGGTTTGACTTCCAAAAATAAACACTTTCATTTGCTTAAAGGAGGTTGAAAGCGCGAGCAGATACTCTTCCAATAAATCTTGCGATATAGAAGTTGTAAAAGAGGTTAATAAATATTGGAATGGCTTAATCTTATTGATTTCGAGAAGGTCAGGGAAAGGAACAGATTGCCCTAAATAAAAAACATGATGGCCGCTTTTTTTAATTATATAGGCATAATAAAGCAGTCCAATATCATGCAATTCGCCTTCGGGTAAGAATAAAACAAAACGCTTACGACCAGGAATTTCGTCGACCAAAATTGAATCGATTGCCACAAATAATTTTTGCCGTATAAGGTTTGATACAAAATGTTCCTGTGCCGGATTAATACTCCCGGTTTGCCATAATACTCCTATCCTGTTTAAAAATGGGTAAATAACGCCTGTAATAGTTTCTTCAAAACCAATTTGAATGACCAATCGCGAAAGAATTTTTTCGAATTTGTGTTCATTCAGATCTATCATAGAAAGAATAAGCGCATCTATCTGATTGTCAATCTTAGAAATATCGGCTGATAATTGAAATATTTTATCTTTTACCTCAATATCACTAAGCTTAGCAATTTTCGAAATTTTCAATCCATTCCCGTTTAAAAAAGAAACGTTCAAAAGTCTTTTCAAATCGTCGTCAGTATAAACCCTGATATTAGTTGCTGTTCGCTGGGGCCTTACCAGTTGATACCGTTTTTCCCAGATTCGAATAGTGTGAGCTTGTATACCCGAAAGTTTTTCAAGATCCTTTATGGAATAGATTGCCATTTTCTAAAATCATTTGAAATTTTAATTCTAACAAAACGATTGAAAAAAAGTTTAACAAATATGCTAATCTTTTGAACGTTCCGTTAAAACAGTATTATTTTTTCGAATTAACATCATCCCATCCCGGATAGGCAGAATCGTTTTTGTTATTCGTGCATCGCTTTTCAGGAACTCATTAAACTCAATAATTCCTTTGGTGAAATAATCATTTTTTTCCACTTTATCGATTACTTTTCCGCTCCATAATATATTATCAGCTAAAATAAACCCTCCAGGCTTAACTTTAGCGAAAATCGACTTGTAATAATCTAAATACTGACTTTTTTCTCCATCTATAAAAACCAAATCAAACTTTTCTTCTAATGTTGGAATTATTTTCAATGCGTCGCCAATATGCAAAACAACTTTTTCCTTTAAACCAGCTTTTTCAAAATACCTCATGGGGATTTCTACAATCTCATCGTTAATTTCAATTGTGTGTATTATTCCGTCATCTGGCATTCCCTTTGATAAACATATGGCACTGTAACCCGTGTAAGTCCCAATTTCGAGAATACGCTTCGGGCGATACATATAACTAATCATTTGAAGGATTTGCCCTTGCCACTGTCCGTTTAACATACGCGGATGCATCATTTTCAGATGCGTCTCGCGGTTAAGCTCGTAAAGCAAAGGATCTTCAGCATCGATTATGCTTACTATATAATCCTCGAGTTTCGAATTAGAAATCACAAATTCTATTTAAATATGAGTGAAGATAATTTATCGCGTTGCAAAATATCGTTAGCAATATCGCGAAGCTGAGCGGCTGTAATCGATTCTATTTTTTTATAAATTGTTTCCATCGAGTCGACTTTGCCATAAACAAGATAGCTTTTACCGATCGAAAGCATTTGGTTCTCCAGGCTTTCGAAAGAAATTGCCAATTGACCAATTATTTGCTGCTTAGCTTTTTTTAATTGAATATCGCCCAATAAATTATTCTGCAATTTCAGAAATTCACTATAAACAACATCTAAACATTTTGAAACATAATCCTTATCGGTACTAAAATAAACCGAAAAGATACCTGAATCGGTAAAAGGCGAAAAATTAGATTCAACATTATAGGAGTATCCGTATTTTTCGCGCAATGCTAAATTTAAGCGTGATATCATTCCCGGACCAGCGAGAATATTGGTTAACAAATGCAGGGCCATTCGCCGGTCATCGGCCAGGTTGTATGCCATACCACCCAATGTTACATGAACCTGATTTGTATCGAATACAAACTCCTTATTAGAAACTTGGTAATTTGAGAAAGGGAGACGTTTTACCTTCCGATGATTCGAAGGTATATCCTGAAAATACTTCTCGAACATGTGCTTAATTTTCGGAAAACTTATATTTCCCACCGAAGTAAGCACCATTTGGTCGGTATTGTAACACCGTTGGATAAAACTCAAAATGAGTTCTCTGTTTATCGACTGCAAACAAGCGGGAGCTCCAAGTATATTTCGGCCGAGAGGATGATCAAAAAAAACCTGATCTTCAAAATCATCGCAAATTTGTTCCGAAGGAGAATCTTTGTATGAATTAATTTCATCTAAAATAACTTCGCGCTCAGTTTCAATTGCCTTCTCGGGAAATGTTGAATGAAAAAAAATGTCGGCTATTAACTCCAGTGCCCGGTCGTAATAATCGACGAGAAAAGAAGTATGAACGCACGTTTCCTCTTTGGTAGTATAAGCATTTACCTCCCCCCCTACATCTTCCATTCGGCTTAAAATATGAAATGCTTTCCGCTTTGAAGTACCTTTAAATATCAAATGTTCAATAAAATGCGCCATTCCATGCTCGTTCAACTCTTCGTCGCGTGAGCCGGTATTAATAAAAAAACCACAATGAGCAACCTGGGATGTAGATTCGAGATGAACTAATTTAATTCCATTAGGGAGCGTGTGAAAATATAAATCCATGCTAAACAAGTGAATTGCAAAAGTAACAACAAAACAATACGAAGAAAGATTCGGGGGGTGGAATATTTTTTCTAAAAAAAATGCAAGTTGTTTTTTTAATTAAATATTTTGGTTAGTTTTGCACCGCCAAAGTGAAAAACAAGGTGCCATAGCTCAGTTGGTAGAGCAACGGACTGAAAATCCGTGTGTCCCTGGTTCAATTCCAGGTGGCACCACGAAAAAAAGGCTGTGTAGAAAGACTTTTAAGTCTTAAATACATGGCCTTTTTAGTTTTAATGTACTAATAACCAGTATTGTACATTTCAGTGATCTGTCGGATACAGAGGATAAGCATTTTATAGTAAATTGAATCAATACTCCAAACACCATCTAGAGTTCGTTCAACAACATTAGAACAATCTGTAAATAAACCTACTATACTAAGATTTATTAAATTATTTTCATAAGCAGAATTATTTCTAGAGTGCTTTGCATTGTATGGTTGAACCCATTATTGTGCACTCTCATTTAAAGCCTACTGTTAGCTGGGGGATTAGAATTATCGATATTTTGCGCCAATCAAGTAATTCTTCACATATTCCTCCACCCCATCTTCGAGCGAATGAAAGGGTTTTGTATATCCAATACTACGCAGTTTTTCCATGTTGGCCTCGGTAAAATACTGGTATTTATCGCGAATATCTTCGGGAGTATCAATAAAACTAATATCCTCAGGTAAATTCATTGCCTTAAAGGTATTACGAACCAAATCGAGAAAACTACGGGCCTTTCCTGTTCCCAGGTTATATATTCCTGAATTCTTGCGGTGCTCCATCAGAAAAAAGATCACGTCTACCACGTCGTTTACATAAATGAAATCGCGCAGTTGCTCTCCATCTTTAAAATTTGGATTATGTGACCGGAAGAGTTTCATCTTTCCGGTTTGCTTTATTTGGTTAAAGGAATGGAAAATAACCGAGGCCATCCGGGCTTTATGATATTCATTGGGGCCATAAACGTTGAAAAATTTAAGTCCTGCCCAAAAATAAGGTTTCCGCTCCTGCTTTAGCGCCCATTTATCGAATTCGTTTTTTGAACGACCATATGGATTTAATGGTTGAAGTTTATGGATGACATCATGATCGTCGTTATATCCAAATTCGCCTAATCCATACGTAGCTGCAGAAGATGCATAAATAAACGGCAATCCGAATTCAACACATTTGTTCCATAGTTGTTTGGTGTATTCCAAATTAAGGCTTTCGAGAAGTTCCCAGTTGAATTCAGTGGTATCGGTGCGGGCACCAATATGCACTATAAATTGAATCAGACGGTGGTTTTGATCAATCCAGGTAAATAAATCGTTGCGATGTACCTGGTGACTATATGTTTTCCCTTCATAGTTTTTATTTTTTTTCAGGTTTGAAAAATCGTCAACTATAACAATGTCTTTAAAGTTTTCGGCATTCAGTTTAGCAACCATGTTGCTTCCAATAAAACCGGCTGCGCCTGTAACAACTATCATAAGGAATTTTTTAGAAAGCCAAAGGTAATTAAAAGTAAGAGTTTTTTAAAACAGAGAATTTCATCTGTTTATTTTTTGATTTTAAAATTAAGGTCACATGGAATCCCGATAGCTATCGCGGATCGGGACCTTATAGTCATTCCCTTGTGTGTTGGGCTACCTAACATGGATATTTCATCTTTCAAACTCTCCGCTAATTTCTTTCGCAAATTCAAATTTGTAATGGAATTATTTTCGCGTTTTCTCAGAATCGTTTCTCCAGTAACTAAGATGCCATTTTCGATCCGGATTATTATCTATTCCCTCATCGGCGTTCCATACTTTGGTAACCATATCGATGTCGCCATCGCCATCCATATCGCGCAATATGGTATCGTGCCAACCAGGGTTATCGGTATGTATAACCTGATAATCAAAAACAGGATTATTTCTGTCTCCTTTATTCACCCACAATATTCCGTGTTCAGCTAATCCCTTAGGCTTCATCTCCATGTCGGGGTCTTCCTGTTCGCCTGCAAAAATATCCAGGTCTCCATCACCATCCATATCTGCAACTCCTAACGAATGCAAAGAACCGGAAGGTCCTTCCGGAAATGGCAAAGTCTCCAATTTAAAATGCGCAGCGCCTTTTATGTTTCGAATAAGATAGAGTTTTGAATTTTCAACATCACAATCAGTGAATACGATATCATTACAGTCATCATCATCCATGTCGCAAATCCAGCTTCGAATTGATGTTCCATAAGGAGTTTTTGGAATTCCTATGGTAAATCCATAATCGGTCCAGCGGTGAATCCGCCATTGCCCATTGAATTGCCCTTTAGGATTCTCATACCATCCTGTAGGCATAACAATATCGCTCCACCCGTCGTTATTCAAATCTCCAATTCCATTAGGAGCAAATCCGGCATGCACTCCATTATTCCATTCAGGCATCTCCCGTTTGTTGATAAATGTATCAATATCAGTATATTTCCAGTTGTATGGATCTGAGATGTCATACCAACGCATAACCCCGGCACCGCTATTGAATTGCTGGCTATAAACAAGTATTTCCGGATTTCCGTCCCGGGAAATATCTGCTGCTACAATATCATGATTTTCTGTTTCTATCAAAGCTCCGTTATAGATATGTTTTATCCATAATTGATTAGGGGTTTCCAATATATTTCCCGGATTTTCCAGCCAAAAAGTTCCCATAACCAGATCAAATCTACCATCGTTGTTCACATCTATCGATGCGGCCCCTAACTGATTATAAATTTCGGAGGCTATTTCATATTTATTCCACCTTTCGCTACCAACATTTTGATACCAATATACTTTACCAGTTTGGTGCCGCTGTAGCGTAATATCCATATCGCCATCGTTATCGAAATCATTCACAGTAAACCCTCCTGTTCCATAAGTATCCGGTTCTAAAGGAAACTCAATATAGAAATGCTTGAATTTAAACGTATCAACTTGACTATATACCGAATTTGAAAAATTAAAGAAAACAATAACAAGTAATAAACTGAGGATTATATTTTTATAGCTCATTTTTCTTATTTTTTCAATTAACCTTTCATAGCATACTCAATTTTCAATTCAAATATAAACGCAATTGCCATTACAATCGTGCATAATCCAATAGTTTTTTTGCACTCAGTTTTTATCCATCATAATTACTGACCATGGCAGTGGAGGTAGCTGTGAAGGATCTTTTTATCTTACCTTAACGGATAAAACAACCACAGGAATAGGTGATACGGGAGTAAACAAATCCTTTAAAATTTACCCTCAACCTGCCAAAGATATTATCACTATCCGAAGTGAACTATTGGGAGTTAAACCGATGCAGATTCAAATCTATGCCATTTCAGGAAAGCTTGTTTACGAACAAATGCTGAAGGGCATTTCAGGGAATGAAGTCCTGGTAAATGTCAGTTCGCTGAAATCTGGAATCTATATTGTCCAAATGAATACCGGACAGGAAATAAGTGTTGGAAAATTTAGCAAATTATAAAAAAGCTATCCTACAAAAACAGGTTGCTTAAGTTCTGTTTTCTGATTTAACTTGCCCGAAACCCTCAACAACTCATTGATCGCAATTTTACCTTGATCGCCCAAATCGAGCGAGAAATCATTAATAAATTGGTTAAGGTGTTTCCAGATAACTGATTCATGTAATCCCTTTGCTTGTTTTTTCATATATGGAAGTGCCCCTTCCGGAAATTGGTTTGCTGCTTCAAGGCTTCTCCGTATCAATTGAACAATATCAAGCTTGACAGCTTCGGGCAAACTGCGACGAATGGCAATACCTCCCAACGGAACCGGAAGCGATGT
>Ga0316608_1000169_pt1 | contig 34899 bp, 26 predicted proteins | sample MIS2016152B_MG_FD_207673 | JGI IMG/M metagenome (GOLD analysis project Ga0316608, IMG submission 207673) | Microbial mat bacterial communities from Middle Island sinkhole, Lake Huron, Michigan, United States - MIS.2016.152B | ecosystem: Environmental > Aquatic > Freshwater > Lake > Sediment... | reverse complement strand
GAATTCAAAAACAGGATAAAAATTTTCAAATGCTTCTTTAATTTCCATTTCAATATTAATTTTGTTCCGTGCAATAGTAAGAAAATTTCTCAAGAATAGGAATTTATTTTTTTATGTTCCCTAAATATTCCATTACTTCTGGATTGCTTGTATCTAAAGTGTATATTTCTTCATCCATCTGACCCCACAAACGTTCTTCTCCATAAAAGGCCATATTAATTATTGGTGTAGAATCATTTTTGCATAAAATCCAATCCGGGTGTTCTTTATAAAGTTTACTTTTATTACCTACCATATAAGGGCCAATCCAAATTCCTGCTTTATAACCATTGCTAATAATTTCTTTGACGGAATTTTCTATTCCATTTGGAAATTTATAATATGGTTCTAACCAATCGCCAGCATGAGGAAAATATCCTGCATCTATTTGTATGGTTTGAATGGGGACATTGGGTGTAACAGATTTAAAACCCTTCAAATAATCAGAAAGCATTACATCTGAAAGATGATAATAAGCATAGTACCATGAACACCAATGATATGATTGAGGTTTGTCATTTTTTACATTTGCAAGTTTTGCTACCTCCAATGCCTCATTCCTCATGGCCGTATAAGCTGATATATTTTCTGTGATATATATAGCAGGTAATTTAGATACTTGAATTCCTTCTGTTGAAATGCAGGCGTCAATCATTTTTTTTCCACCATATCTAGCTGTTGGATAAAAATTGGTAAATGACTGGAATTTTGAATAATCCCGTGTTGAAATTACCAGTGTTAGACCGCTGTCAGGAATCATACCTGAAATAAGTGAAGAACTGCTATAATCCATTTTGTCGGAAGGCCAATTCTTTATTCCACCACCGCCCGCAATTTGAGAAGGTGTACGATAGATACGATTTGCATTTAAAACCAATGCATCATGAATTGGAGAAATATATTCAGCTTTGTTGTTTTTTATAATTATATTAGTATTTATTGTTACAACATTACCTTCTTTTGCTAAAATAATTTCAAACTGCCCATTAACAAGTAAATATTGAATTGTTTTTTGATTTCCTTTAGAAATAATTTTAACACTTACTGGCTTAAGCATGTTGTTATCAATAGCCGGATAACAATTTAAAATTTTGACACTTGTTCCTAAAATATCAAACGTTCCATCGTTCCTTACACTAAATTGAGTATTCTGTGAAAATGCTTCTGCGAATACTGTGAATATTAATACTAAAATTAAAGTTCTCATATGTTTATAGTTTTTTTTATTAATTTAAGTTTAGATGTGTTTTCTTAATGTTTAGCACTATATCTGTAACGAAAAATGAATGCTCTACGATATGTTAGCGGTTTTAATTATTTGTAATTCAGTTTATTCATATATGGTATCATCAAAAAGTTATCAAATCCTTTTTGTTTCAAACCCTTTTTCAAAATGTCGTCTTTTGTCCAAAATTGAGTACTATATTATAATGATAAAGCTACAAACAGCGTATCTTTGTCATCAATGTCATTGCATAATCTATTAGCATGAATAAGATTACTTTGGCACATTTAAATTTGTAAATTTATTTTTCTCCTTTTGTTTTTGAAACTAACCCTTTCCTAATCAAGTGCTATTTCAGACTTAGTTTTGAAAACTATTTTTTCTTCTGGAATTCCAGCTTCTAAGCAACGTTCCCTTTTGTCAACATAGTCTTTTGGGCTATATAACAATCCATCTACTAAACAATAATTTTCTCCTGCGCTCAATGCTCCATAAACACCCACCTGGCAATTTTCGACCTTGCCTATATTGCCAATATATGGATTTCTTTTTCATCAGTCCCTATACTTTATATGTTACTTTGAGTTATATCATTTCATTTATTTTACTTGTCTAAGATATATCAAATTAGAATTATGTGCAACTTTTTCTTTGTTTATTTTAATCTGCCAAAGTAGAACTAAATGTTTTCATGATGAAAAACTTTTGTAATATCTACCTGACTGATGTTTATTGATAAGCAAGTCAAATTTGTCTTTTGGTAAAAATCAATAATTTGCTTTAAAATCGGTAGACCAATTAATTCTTTTCTATATTTTTGCTCATGTTGTTTTTTTGTTGTGCAAAACGAATATAAAACATATGGGTGAAACCTTATACGGAGTAACCCTTTTTTATTGATATTTTAGTTGGTCAGTAGTGAAAGTTTATATAAGTAAAATGTCAGAATTGTTATCATAGAAAATAGTGTAAAATTTAATATTATTTATTTTCAGCTAATATCGTTTATACTTAGCTTTCATTACTTTTTAATTTGAAAAAAAATGTACAGTTCAACTGTACATTTTTTTTTATAGAGCTCTTAAATTTATTTAATTATAATTTTGCTATTATTGATAAAATTCTCGCCGCTTACTTGAATTAAATACAATCCCTTTGCAAATCCCTCAGTTGAAATTTGAATGTTTTTAACATCAGATTTTACTGATTTTAAATACACAATCTTACCGGAAAAATCGGTCATAGAAATTTGGATATTTTCATTTTCAGTTTGTGGATTCAATGCAATAGTGAAAAAACTATTATTTGTAGGATTAGGATAAACACTAATACGATTATTTTGATTTACGTTTTCAATTGTACCTGCATTTTTAGTTCCTGCACCAACACCAATTGTTACAGTTGCTATTTCAGCTTCTCCTGTTGTAGTTTTAAACATCACCGTATGCAAACCGGGTTGAAGGTTAGCCATTGTATATGTAGGGAGATTTCCATTCGTTTGAGTTTCGTAACCCATATTGACTCCATCACAAACTATGTATAATGGACCTGTGTTACCATTCATATATGCGCTAACATTATATGTACCGAAAGTAGTAACCCTGAACATATAAACAACATACGCATCCTCTTTAACATGGAAAGCATTACCGTTGGTCCAGGTGCTTGACCCGGCAACGCTCCAACTACTTTCTTTGTCTATTCCATTCAACGTTACCGGAGGCACGCTACAAATACTTGCCGCAGCCTTATTCTGTGTATTTAATTGATCAATTGCCTGCAATTTTATAGTATTTAAATTAAACATGTCATCAGTAAATCCCCATTGATAATTACCGCTAGAAACATAATAAGTAAACAAGTCACCGTCTGTTGCACTCCATGCATTGTCAAAATGTGCAATCATATTGGTTCTCATCCTTGAATCATTTACTGACGCAGCTTTTACCGCTTCGCTATGTCCAGTATTATCTAAACTGGGACCTCCTTCATAACTAATTCTCTTCAGACCAAAAGCATGCGCTATTGCAGATTCTAGTCTACAAGTGGGCATCCAATTATTGATATCCATCGTTTGGTTGGTCCATATATTGTCAATAGTTAAATCATCGCTATGATTATCAGGATTATAGTAAGATGAACCCCCAGTTCCATAAAGATAGTAGCTAATAGTATGCGGAGTTGTACACCATTGTGTATTTTTTCCATATATCTGGTCAATAAACGTTAAAGCCTCTAAAGAACCGCCTCCCTGTTGACCTTCCAACACCGGTCTGATACGTGTCATCATTGCTGCATCGCCGAAAACTGTACGGAAAATATTGCTGGTTTCAACAATTTTCTTTCCTATCCTGCGCCATGCCCAGAACCAGTTGTTTGTTGTTCCTTCATAATTAAGTGGCGAGTTACCAGCATTTACTTCAGCTATTGCAGCATCATGATTATCATTTCCCTGAGCAAATGCGGTTGCAGTGTTCCATACTTCATTGCTCCATTCTACATAAACTTTCAAATTTGCATTTAACGGAGGATATATAGGATTTGCCTGAGTTGAGGTATATGGATTTACTCCATCGCTACCATACTTTAAAAGTTGAGCCAGTTTGGTAATGTAATCATCATTTACTTTATGAGGTATGTTTAACCACATATCCTTACCGGTTTCATTGCTGAACATAATTGCATATTCAATGCAACCACCTACTGGTGTTGGTCCCCAAATACCTGGTAGTGTTCTAAAATCATTTTGAGAAGCATCGGTAGGTAATGGTCGCTGATTCCATGTAACCAAATTGTTGCTATTTGTATTGAAATAATCCATATAACGAATTACCTGAAATTTGGAAACAAAATTTTTAATTTCATTAGTAAACAATGATGTAGTTGGGTAACTTGAAGTGTTTCCAGGTGTTAATGGTCGCATTACTTTTAAATTTTTTACACCACCATTAGTTCCGGTAAATTGTATGGTTAAAGGTCCTGAATTTGTAATAATCATATCGCAGGTAGTTGTATTGGTAGCTGAGTTATATACTTTGTTTGCGATAGAACCACCTGTCATTCCTAATGTAATGCTACTTGCACTTCCGGTAAAACTAACTTTGTATGTACCATTCATTCTTGACATATCCCAAAGAAGAATACAGGCATCTTCTGTAGGCCAATAGTTTGCATCAACATTTGCTTTTGGATTTGGGTCTCCCCATGCACCCGCTTCATACCATGGTCCTCGTGCTGATATAAAAGCATTTGCAAACATTCGGTCTTGACTCCAATCTATGTTGGACCATCCTAGATTGATCCCTATAAGATTGCTACCGCTTGGGGGGGAAATTGTACTGGTTGTAACATTCAAAGAAGCGCTTGCTGCAGATACATTACCAGCGGCATCATTAGCTTTTACTGTCATTGTGTAAGTAGTAGAAGCGTTTAAACCATATACACCAAGCGATAATGAAGTTGTTGTTCCACATGAGGTTGATCCATTTCTGAATACTTCATAAGTCGCAACACCTATATTGTCGGTTGAAGCTGTCCATGATAAGGTGAAACTTGATGAAGTGATGCCTGATGATGCCAAACCTGCTGGATCTGAAGGAGCCAGAGTATCTTCGGGACATGCAGATGTTGTTACATTTAAATTTGAACTTGCTACAGAAACATTACCCGCTGCATCTTTTGCTTTTACTGTCATTGAATACAATGTATTGCAAGTTAAACCTGTCACACTGAGCGAAGTTGAAGTGGTTGTACCACAAGATGTTATTCCTCTAAATACTTCATAAGATGCAACACCAACATTATCTGTAGAAGCTGTCCAGCTTAATGCAAATGAAGTTTGTGCAATACTTGATGAAGCAAGTACGGTTGGAACTGATGGGGCTTGGGTGTCACCACCACCACCCGAACCATATACTTCAAATTCAAACAAGGAATATCCATAGACTGTCCCTCTTACAGTACCATACATCCTTATATATCTTCCCGTTCCTGATAATCCTGTAAGGTCGTCGATGCCACCATCACCGGTTGTCGTTGTGTAAATAGGGGTCCATGTCGATGCATCAGGGGAAGTTTGAATTTGATATGATGAAGCATAAGCAACTTCCCATGTTAATCTTACCCTCGTGATAGAATACGATGCTCCAAGATCTACATAGATCCATTGAGGATTAGAAAAAAGAGATGCCCAACGTGTTTCAGCATTTCCATCATTTGCTTTATTAGCTTCAAAACCTGTGCCTTCACTGCTCGAAGCTGTAATGGTTTTGTTTAGTGCAAGGTTTGTAGTAGAGCAAGTTGATGTTGTAACATTCAAAGCCATACTTGCAGCAGATGTATTGCTGGCAACATCTTTTGCGTTTACCGTCATGGTATAGGTTGTGGCACATGTTAAACCAGACACTTCGAGCGAGGTAGTTGTTGTTGTACCAATTGATGTTCCATTTCTATATACTTCGTAAGTCACAGCACCTGAATTATCCGATGAAGCTGTCCAGTTTAGAGTGAAAGAAGTTGCTGAAAGAGATGAAGATAAAAGATTGGTTGGAGCAGTAGGTGAATCCATATCCATTCTAAAAAGTGAAGATGCAGGAATAGCAATTTTTGTAATGTTTGGTCCGGCATAACTTACAGTCAAATTTTCTCCTCCTGTTCTCTCGAAGAAAACTACACGTATAGCATGTTTTCCAGCATTTAAAGCAATTGTTCCGGATCTTTCGACAATTCCATGAAGCCCATCATTAGATACAACTTGTGTCGTTCCTATAAATAAATTACTACCATCATCCGATGATGTATAAAAGGTATAAGTACCATCAGTTGGAACACTTACAAAACCAGTAAATTCAAAACCGAAATTATCGTTCCGATTTTTGGGTGTAATACTAAATGTACTGACATAACCTGTTTTAATCGGTGTTAAAGTTGAAAAATTTGGTAAAACAGACCATGATCCCTGATAATATTTATAATCTACCCCAGCTATTGTACCTACAGGGTTTTCTGGGACTCTTTGCCCAAAGACATTTGTAACCAAAAAGGTCATTAAAGACATAAACAAGATAGCCAATAGGGTGTCTGCAATCTTGCCTTTTGAGTTGTTAGTTTTCATAAATTTGAATTTGTTAGTTAAACATAGGGCAAAGCTACCTTGAAAATATTTTTATCACATATATCTGACTGTTTAAAACTTGCATCATTTTGAGAGTACATACATTGAATTGTTAAAAAAATAGCATTGATCTGTTGTACAGATTTGATTCAGTAAAAAGATAGTTTGGAAATTTCTCATATTACGGCTTTTCTAAGTTAAAAAGAAAATATAAGTTTACTTTACTTCATATATGCAAAAAATTGAATAAAATTCATTCAATAAATTTCATTTTCGGAAAGGATTGTTTTGCTTTAAAATATCCTTACAATTTATTAATGGATTCAATTTTTTTATATTTTTGCGTTAATGATGCATAAAAATACTGTTATGTTACCAGTAAGCATAAAAGACACACATGAAAAATTTATTGACCATATTATTTGTCGTAAGTTTTAGCTCTTTGACAGGACAATCTTTTGAAATGTCAGGACTTTTTACCACAACTGAAATAAATGATTTTAAGAATACATTTGGGTATGATTTAGGTTATAGTTTAAAAAACATTAATCAAAACCGCATATCTTTTAATTTCTCACATAGCATTAAAAATGCTTATTATGACGACATAAAAGTAGATAAAGAGAGCAATGGGCCTCATTTCCCAGAATATTATTTTTATCAAATAAACTCTAAAAATCAAAGATTTGGTCTTCATATTAATTTCTGTCATTATTTGATAGAGAATGACAATTCTAGTTTAGGGATTGGATCGCGTCTGTCTTACTATTTCTTCATTTATAATAGAAAAACAGAATTGACACATTACCGACCATATCCAGACAACTTTATTCAACAGACTGTTTCAGAATCAGTCTATAATAAGAAAAACCAAATTGGTTTGGACATTTTCGCTGAATTTGAAATAAAATCAGTTTTGGTCGAACGATTAAACCTGTTTTCAAGAATAAATACTGGACTAATAACATATGGTACCTTTGCTCATGAAGTTGGTGGTTGGGATTATCCATGGCTGACTAAATGGTTGACGATAAATTTAGGACTTAGATATGATATTAAATAAGATGAACACCTACTGGTAACAAACGCTATAGTAAATGCTGGTATGCGTGTTCGTTGAAAGATTTGAAATCTTTATATACATTTGTGCTGGCAGACAGTTGAGCAACAATGTAGTCCCGCACTTGCCATAGCGTCGGCCGTTATCTGAAGTTGAGAGCATAATTAAGTCGCCTCGTTTTCCGTTTATTTATAAGGAATTGGATGAGCAATGGAAATTAGAACAGGCCAAGCGACATGAGTTTTATGCTCTAATTAATAAACAACAAAAGGCTGAATTTATTGAGGGTGAAATTATTTTTCATTCACCTGCCCGTAATCAGCATATTTTGGTTGCAGACAGACTTTTTAGTTTGCTTTTTCCTTGTATATTGAAAAACTATCTTGGGAGATGCTTACATGAAAAATGCCTTATATCATTGACACGAAATGATTTTGAACCCGATATTGTGTTTTATAGAAAAGTGAAGTCCGATAGGTTTAAACCAGACCAAATGAAGCATCCTGTAACTCTATGAATCGATACGAAATCGCCAGATCTGTTGCTGAAAAAATGGGTTTTAATCCTGATATTATTCGTCCTGTTGAATTAATCAATTATAATGGAAAAGCGCTCAGACATATAAACGGAATTATTTCCGTAGAGAAAGCAAAAAGTAATTTGGACATGAATTTTTTAGATGTTGAACAAACCATCATAAAATCATTACAAAAGAACTGAACATTTGGAAGAAATATATCAATACCAATTAAATAGACTTCTTCGTTGCTTGGGGATATTATACATCCTAAAAGAATATTTGAGAATTTTATAAAAAGTTTATTTTCAAATAAAAGATTTGCCCTATATTTGCAGAATTGTTCAATTCACAAAATATCACTTCATTAAAACTATGTAATTATGAAAGTTGCTGTAGTCGGCGCTACCGGTTTGGTCGGTGGTGTTATGCTAAAAGTACTCGAGGAAAGGAATTTCCCTGTGACGGATCTTTATCCTGTTGCATCTGAAAAATCGGTTGGAAAAGAAATCGAATTCAAAGGGAAGAAGTATAAAGTAATAAGCATGGAAGAAGCGATTTCTAAAAAGCCCGCTATCGCTATTTTTTCTGCCGGTGCCGAAACATCAAAACTTTTTGCACCTAAATTTGCAGAAGTTGGAACTACGGTAGTAGATAATTCCTCGTTCTGGCGCATGGATAAATCTAAAAAGTTGGTAGTGCCTGAGATCAATGCATCACAACTCACCAAAGAAGACAAGATCATTGCGAATCCTAATTGTTCTACCATTCAAATGGTGTTGGTTTTGAATCCTTTACATTTAAAATATAAAATTAAACGGGTCGTTGTTTCTACTTACCAATCCGTTACGGGAACAGGGGTAAAAGCTGTTCAACAACTCGAAAACGAAAGAAATGGCATCGAGGGGCTTATGGCTTATCCTTATAAAATTGATAAAAACTGCATTCCGCAATGTGATGTTTTTACTGATAATGGATACACCAAAGAAGAAATGAAATTGGTGAACGAGACATGCAAAATATTAAGCGACGACAACATAAAAGTTACTGCTACCGCTGTAAGAGTTCCTGTGGTTGGAGGGCATTCTGAATGCATCAATATTGAATTTGAAAATGAATTTGATGTAGAAGAAGTAAAAGCATTATTGGGCAAACAAGAAGGTATTGTTTTGCAGGATGAACCTTCAAAGAATATATACCCGATGGCTCTTACCAGTCATGAAAAAGATGAAGTTTTTGTAGGTCGTATTCGGAGAGATAATTCACAAGAGAAAACGCTTAATCTGTGGGTAGTTTCTGACAATCTGCGCAAAGGAGCTGCTACAAATGCGGTTCAAATAGCGGAGTATCTTATGAAAAGTAATTTGGTATAATTCTGTAAATTAAGGGTTGAAAATATAAAATTTCCAACCCTTAAACTCCATTCCTCTCTCCCTATTCTTTGTCTGGATCACCGCCAAAGCCTTTGTTCAAGTCATCGTCAAAAGATTCCTGAAATGAACGCAGGCACTTTTGAATCATACATTTATGCATATCAAACAAAACTCTTTGTTCCTCCGTTAAAATAGTACGGATGCTTTGCTTAACTGCCGCCCCTTTCTTCTGAATTGTGATCTTCAGAGCACCAATTTCTTCAATGCTTTTATTAATTTCATTGATATTCGCGTTGGTAGCACTTTCGAGTGTTCTTAGATGAGCTTGCTTTTCGCCCAGTTGATTGCGAATATCTAATATTTCCTTCAGATGAGTAGTTGCAATGGCATCAATTTTTTTTAATTGATCGTCGCTCATGTTCGGCAGATTTCTCATGCAATCATGGCAACCTTTTCCTTGATGTTTGCCATGCATCCCTTTTCCGGGTTGTGCAAAAGAAAATGAGCTAAATGAAAATACTGCAAGAAAAAGCAGAAGGCTAAAAACATTTTTACGCTTCATGGTAATAAATTTTAAGATAAATAAACTAAAAACTCTATCGATCGATTTTCAATAGTTTGGACATCGAAAAGAATGAATAGTTTAGTTTATAAAACTTAAAATATGTTAAGTTCCTTATTCTGTTTCCTTAAAACCCATTACAAGAATATCATCAACTTGGGAAAACTCGCCTTGCCATGATGTTAGCGCATCGTCCAAAATCTTCTTTTGCTCTGCCATGCTTTTGGATGCAATTTCAACAAGAAGTTTTTTAAAATTGGCATGCATAAATTTTCGACCATTTTCGCCACCAAATTGGCTAACATAGCCATCAGAGAATAAATAAAAGTTATCGTCTTTCTGCAACTCCACTATGTTGTTGGTGAATGATTCCTTTTCTTTCACAAAAATTCCGATAGGCATTTTATCTGCTTTATGTTCTATGAGCTCTCCATTTCTTATCATCAGGAGAGAATTGAAAGCGCCTGCATATTCAAGGGTTTTTATTTCTTTATCGTAAACGACCAGGGCTATATCCATACCATCTTTGGCTTCACCTTCTTTGCCGGTTTGTCTAAGTGATTTTTTAATGTTTTCACGCAATTGGTTCAAAATCAGATTTGCGTGAATTTCTTCCATATTATTGATAATTCCGTTTAGCAATGCGGATCCCAGCATGCTCATGAAAGCACCGGGTACGCCATGTCCGGTACAGTCTGCTGCAGCCATAATAGCTTTGTTTCCTTTGTGAACCAGGTAGTAAAAGTCACCACTTACAATATCTCGGGGTTTATAAAGAATAAAATAATTCTGAAAGAAAGAATCAAAATGTTCTTTGGGTGGTAAAATGGCTGTTTGAATCCGGCTTGCATATTGGATACTGTCGGTTATTTCCTTTTTCGTTTTGAACAGAATATCATTTTTTTCTTCGAGTTCTGTATTCTTTCTTTCAATCTCAGCATTAGCCAGAATAATTTGCTCATTTTGAGCTGCCAGTTTAAGATTGGCTTTTTGTTTCACTCTATAGCGGTTATAAACAACAAAGACCAGAATAAGGATAGAAATAGCAACCAAAGAAACGATATTGCGCAAGTTCGTTTGTCGTAATAGCTCTTTGTCCTTTTTGAGGTTGTTGGCTTCCAGTTCTTTTTTTCCAAATTTTGCTTCAAATTCATTGAGCTGCTTTTGCGTGTCGGCATTAAATATGGAATCTTTCAGAGAGGCCGATGAACGATAAAAGGAAAGTGCATTTTTATAGTCCCCCATTTTTTCATAGACGTTGGAAATATCTTTTTGGAAATCGACAATTTCTTTGATTAAGCCCAGCTTTTTTACGATTTCGTAACTTTGAGTGTAATATTGAAGCGCCTGAGGGTATCTTCCCCATTTAAGATAAACAAAACCAATATCCCTCAAAGCAGAGGCATTTTCTTTCATATTTCCCAGTTTAACCCATATTTGCGAAGATTCTTCGCAATATTTTAATGCAATGGTATATTGAAGCTTTTCTGCATAAACTCTGCCCAAATTGTTCAACGAAGTTGCTTCCCCTTGTTCATATTTAAGTTCTTTGGAAATGGTGAGTGCATTTCTAAAATTGTCAATGGCTTCATTCAATTCTTTTCTTTCGTAATTACAATTGCCTATACTGTTGTGCATATTTAATATCAGGTACTTATCCTTAATCTCGTAACTTATGTTTAATGCATCTGAATAAAACTTATATGCTTTGTCAAAATTTTCACCAAAATGATAATAAATATTGCCAATATTAGCGAAGGTGCGAGCGAGGTTATTCTTGTCATTGAGCTCTTTGTAGATATCGGCAGATTTTTGATAATGATCAATGGCCTTATCGTAAGATCCTATGGTTTTATAGATCACTCCAACCCGATTATAGGAGGCTGCTTCTTCTTTTTTGTCCTGCAATTTTTTGCTTACCTCAAGATCTTTTTGCCATATATCCAGTGCTTTATCCATGTCACCTTTATAAAAATGCACCGTTCCTATGGTGTTCAATGCTGCATATTCTTCTTTGAGTTGATCAAATTTTCGGGCACTTTCAAGCGCTTTTTCTGCAAAAATAAAAGCAGTATCCAAAGAGCTTAATCCATAATTGGTTGCCAGTTCATTATAAATCTTGGATTTATTGCTTTCGGAGCTATTTTTGAGAGCAACTTTCAGACTGTCTATTTTTTTTTTGCCTTTGTCGTCACCTTGCGCCTGAATATAAATTGGAATGCAGAATAATACAAGGATCAGGAATATGCTGTTTTTATACATCAGACTACAGATTATTAAATGAGTTTGGTTTTATGAGTTCATGACTTGGGTTCATTTTCACAAAACTTTCAGGATAAATTTCATAAATTATCAATGCATAAACAATACCAAAACATAAGTGTTTAATAACAACCTCAAGTTAAAAGTTGAAAATGAAGTATGGCTATAGATAAGCTTTTTCTACTCTAAGGACATGAACACATATCTAATCCAAAATTAATAAAAACATTTGAAAATTTCAAATTTATTGGGGATATTCCCTCGAAAGAACCATCGAAACCTTTTCGATTTTCCCCCCCATATTGGGATTTAATTTTGAAAGTTTTATGGTTGCCTTGTCAATATTGCCAAAATCATTCAATTTATCGAGAATTCTGTTGCAAACATGTTCGAGAAGATGTGATGTTTGCATCATTTGCTCTTTCACAATTTCATACAATTTCTGATAGTTGATGGCCTTTTGAATGTCATCCGAATCTATTGCAGCCTGCACGTTTCCATAAACCGTAAGATCAACCAAAAATTTGTTACCTGTCAATTTTTCTTCTGCATAACAGCCATGTTTTGCATAGAACTCCATTCCTTCGATCATTATAATTCCATCCATAATTCTTCAGGTTTTTACAAATGTAGAATTAGTATTCTAAATAATATCCAAATTTGAGGAAAAAAAGTTTATTTTGTTTATTTTTGTCTTTATGAAATCAAAAGTTACGTTGATAAAAACTATGATAATGCCCAAATTATTGAAGGTTTAAATTAAAATTTGTAATTGAAAGAATTAAAAGAAAAGTAATTTATAAGTATATATTATTGAATCAGAACATGGAGATGGAAGGAACAAATTTACCCACAGCGCAAAAAGCAGAGCAAAAGAATTTTATAGAGCAAATAATAGATCTGGATTTGGAATCAGGCAAGAATGGAGGCAGGGTTCATACCCGTTTTCCGCCAGAACCGAACGGATACTTGCATATAGGTCATGCAAAATCGATTTGTTTGAATTATGGTTTAGCAATTAAGTATCAGGGCAAATACAATTTGCGTTTTGATGACACCAATCCCACAAAAGAAGATACCGAATATGTAGATTCGATTATGGAAGACGTTCGTTGGTTGGGTTTTGACTGGGAAGACAGGCTTTATTATGCTTCTGACTATTTTGACAAACTCTATGAGTGGGCAGTTCAATTGATAAAAATGGGTAAAGCTTATGTTTGTCATTTATCGCAGGAAGAAACATCAGAATACAGAGGAACGCCCACAGTTCCAGCAAAGCCAAGTCCATATAGAGAACGAAGCATCGAAGAGAATCTGATGCTTTTCGAAAATATGAAGAGCGGGCTGATGAAAGAAGGAGAATGCGTTCTTCGAGCCAAATTAGACTTGGCCTCTCCCAATATGCACATGCGGGATCCTATTTTATACAGAATTATGCATGCAGAGCATCACCGAACCGGAAACCAATGGTGCATTTATCCGATGTATGATTATGCCCATGGGCAAAGCGATTATATTGAGGGAATTACGCATTCGATTTGCACATTAGAGTTTGAAGTTCATCGGCCTCTCTACGACTGGTTTCTGGATCAATTGATCAGTGGCGACAGACCCCAACAAATAGAATTTGCCCGTCTGAACATGTCTTACACGGTGATGAGCAAAAGGAAATTGCTTCAATTGGTTAAAAGTAATATTGTTGCAGGATGGGACGACCCCAGAATGCCTACCATTTCGGGTTTACGCCGCAGGGGTTATACCCCGGCTTCGATCCGAAATTTTGCAGAAATGATTGGGATAGCCCGACGTGAAAATATGATCGATTTCTCTGTATTGGAACATTGTGTGAGAGAAGATTTGAATAAAAGCGCACTTCGTGCTATGGTCGTGATGGATCCCATAAAAGTCGTAATCACCAATTATGAACCTCAGCAAGAAATGCTTGAAGCCCAAAACAACCCCGAAGATGCAGGGATGGGAAGCCATAAAGTTCCCTTTTCTAAAGAATTGTTTATTGAAAGAGACGATTTTATGGAAAATCCTTCCAAAAAGTATTTCCGATTGAGTCCTGGAGCCGAAGTTCGTTTGCGTTATGCTTATTTCATCCGTTGCGAAGAAGTGATTAAAGATGCCGATGGAAATATTACTGAGCTTCGTTGTACTTATGATCCTCTGTCTAAAGGCGGTCAATCACCCGATGGAAGAAAGGTGAAAGGAACGATTCACTGGGTTTCGGCTCAACATTGTGTAAAAATAAGTGTAAATCAATACGACAGACTATTTACCGTACTCAATCCTGATGATGAAAGCCATGGCAAAAGCTTTCTGGACTTTCTAAATCCACATTCACTCGAAATTATTGAGGCGTATGCTGAACCCTTTATACAAACCTCAAAACCCATGGATCATTACCAATTTGAAAGAATCGGATATTTCTGCATGGACAAAGAAAGTACAGAAGATAGAATGGTTTTTAACAGAACAGTAACATTGAAAGATTCCTGGTCAAAAATGGAAAAGTCATAACTTTAGCTATTTCACGAGATTTGCAAGTTTACCACTCAACAAAATATTTTTTGTATGGATCTTCAGCAAAAAACAAAAGAAGAATTGATCATAGAATTGCTCGATTTGAAGCAAAAATTTGCATCATTTACTTCTTTGTATGAAAAAGAAAAATCCGCATTGGTATCTCTTGTAGAAAACAACAGCGATGTTATGCTGCTCAAAGATCAAAACAGAAGGATTTTAGCTGGCAATACTGCTTTTTTGCATGCTACAGGAAATAATTCTATTGAAGAAATTATAGGTAAAACAGACGCCGAAATCCTTCATATTCCTGAAGAAAGTGAGCCTGTCTATTCCTATATGCAGGATGATTTGAAAGCGCTCCAATTAACCGCCGGATAATCAATAGAAAGAGAAGAGATTGTTCCTTTTCCCAAAGATGAAGTTAAGGTGTTTTTGACCAAAAAGTTTCCGGTTTTTTCAGGGGGGGCTTTGGTTGGTTTGGGTGTAATTACTTCTGATATTACAGAAAGAAAGAAAGTAGAGCTGGCTTTAAAAGATGCCAAACAAGAGGCAGAGGAAAAAGAAGAGCGATTCAGGCTTTTATTACAAAATGCACACGACACTTATGTAATGATCAATGAAAAAGGTGAACAGATCTACATCAGTGAAGCAGCCGTAAAACACACAGGTTTTACGATTGATGAGTTATTGGGCCCTATTCAAAATGTTATTTACCCAGAAGATCTCAATATTGTACTGCAGGCATGGAATGAGGTTATCGCCGACAATGAAAAAGTGGTCAGAGTGCAATACAGGCATAAACATAAATACAAAAAATTTATTTGGTACGAGGCAGTAGCACAAAATTTTCTGCATAATCCTGCCATCAGAGCCGTGGTTGTAAGCGTTCGGGATATTTCTATAATGAAAGAAACCGAATTGGAATTGATAAATCAAAAAAACCGTGCCGAAGAAAGTGACCAATTAAAAACAGCCTTTCTTCACAACCTTTCGCACGAAGTGAGAACTCCCCTAAATGCAATTGTAGGATTTTCGCAAATGCTTAATGATGAAGGATTATCGGAAATGAAGAGGAAAGAATATAGTTCTATTATTCAAAAGAGCACAAACAAACTGCTTGCTGTAATTTCTGATATTTTGTCTGTTTCCACGCTTGAAACAAAACAGGAGAAAGTATTTCTTACGGAGGTTTGCATAAACAATCTAATCATAGATTTGCATGCTTCCTTTATGGAAGAAGCCAGAAAAAAGAATATTGAATTCTATTTTAAAGCTTCTTTGCCTTATAAAGCTTCCAAAATTTTTACCGATCAAAGTAAGTTACGCCAAATTTTATACAATTTAATTGCAAATTCTTTAAAGTTCACAGAAAAAGGACATATTGAAATTGGATACAAATTAGCTGAAAAATCAATAAATAGTGAACATTTATTGTCAAATGATTCTATGCAAAGTACTAATTTTCTTACATTTTTTGTCAAGGATACCGGGATTGGCATAAGAAAGGAAAGCCAACAAAGAATATTTGAAAGATTCATACAGGCTGATGAAAGCATTCATATCAATTTTGGTGGAACAGGCTTGGGATTATCAATTTCAAAAGGTTTTACCGAGTTACTGGGAGGCAAAATCTGGGTAGAATCGGAGACAGGGAAAGGTGCTACTTTTTATTTTACAATCCCTTATAATAAAAATCAAACAATAAACCATGCCCTGCCATAAATACCAAGGCTAATGATCTATTTCTCTGATTATGGCTTTCATCATGATACCATCATTAGACCATGCATTAATACATGGGAAACATTGTTAGCACAAACACCCTATATTGTATCAAAAACGTCCTTTATTGCATATACAAACGCCTCATATTGTATATACAAACGCCCCATATTGTATCCAAAACGCCTTATATTGTATGTACAAACGCCCCATATTGTATGTATAAACGCCCTATATTGTATCCAAAACGCCCCATATTGTATGTACAAACGCCCCATATTGTATATACAAACGCCCCATATTGTATATACAAACGCCCCATATTGCATCAAAAATGGAGCAAATTTTCCTACTTTTTATCTTAACCCCATCTTTTTAAATGCAAAATTCATAAAAATTGTTTTAAAAATGGGAATAAACATGTGGCTTATTGCTTAAAAATAAATAGAAACACACATAACTATATATCAACAATATAAGTAATATGTGATAAGGTATTAATTTAAATTTAGCGGCAGACGTATTGTGATTAACTACATGTTATAATGTAAATTATATAAAAATAAATGCCAAAAAATTTTGTTTTTATCAAATAGTGTTTTATGTTTGCAGCGAAATCAGGTTCATGCAAATGAAAAATTAATTTAAATTTAAAACGATGCCCGATTTTCTTAACATACCACAGATATATATGTTGAGTAAAAGTAAGATTTTGCATGAGCAGGCATCACAAAAGTTATGACAAATAATGTAAATTCAGTAAAATCTGTACCTATGAAAGTTGCAGAGCTTACAGGCCTGGCCAGCCAGGTTTTGGAATCGCTTAAACGCGATGAAACCGAACTTAAAACCTTCGGTATTTCGGTAGAACAAACCGATGATCTTGAAAGACAGATCAAACTTGTTCAATCTATCACTTATGATAGAAGTTTTAAAGCCCAGTTGAGAATTGGTGCCAAAGCGAAAAACGCACAAAAAGCAAAATTGCATTTGGCTCTGAAAACTGTGAAGTTCTTATTATCTGCTCAGAATGGCCGATATTTTCAGAACGACTTTATGTTGGTGCTTCAAGGCATGAACTTAAATTCAGATTTACAGTTGAATACTCAACTACAAGGAGAGATAAACCGGTTGAAAGCCGATGATCTGGTGAAAAATGCATCACCGGAACTGTCAAAGGCAATCAGCGAGTTAGAAAATGCTCTCCATGTGTTTAACCTTATGTATGCTGAGCAGCTTACGCTTAAGAAAAAGCGAAGGCAGTATGTTACAGAGCGACAAAATACGCTCCACAGCCTCTACATCACAGTGGGTAATCTCTGTGCGATCGCCAAAGCTTATTGGAGCTTAAAGTCCGATCATCGCTACATGGATTACCGCATGAAATCTTGGAAGAAGACACCAAGCTCTGCAACTGTGCCCGTTGAACCTAAAGAAGTGGCTGCATAAAATCCATCAGATTACCTCAGGCTCATCGATACGATCCACTTTTTCTATCTGGGCTGCCCATTGCGGGCAGCCCTTTTTTTATCTTGCTTGTGCTGCATTTGGTTTTTCTTGAACTAATTTATGCCTTACCATAAAATTCCCAGCCATAAATGGCAGGGCTAATGATCTATCACCTTGATAATGGTTTTCATCATGGTTTCATCATTAGACCATGCATATATGGATGGTTTTTTGTTTTAATAAATTGAATGAATAAGAATTACAGATAAAACATAAAGTATAAAAATGGATTTATGTAACAATCTAAATATATCTTTCGTAAACAGGATAAAAATGAAAGCCAAGTCGATATCTATTTTGAATTCCTAAAAAACCTTAAACAATCATGGGTCGAATTTATACAAAGAGAAAAATCGAAATGAGCATAATTTTGATTTTATTATTTTCAATAAGCATGCATTTTTCTTTTGGAAATAGCAATTTTTATTCACCAAATGCAACAGATAACTATTCTACTGTAAATCCGGGAGGCAATTGGACAAACGCCGCTACATGGGATAGAAATCCTACTATACCCAACCCGGCGGGTGGAGGAGGGGAGAAGGTTATTTCCATCAATCATAATGTTACTTACACAGAAACAGGCGTATCTCCATGGTTAGATCCTTGGGTTTGGACTAATAAGGTTACTATCAATATAGCTGCCAACATCACTCTAACGATAAATGCAGATGTGGACATTCAAAACAACTTTACATTCAATATAGCAACCGGTGGAAAATTGATTGTGAATGGAAATTTGAAAATGAAGAATAACGTCGATGGTACTGTAAATGGCGAAATGAATGTTACGGGAAATTTAACTGTTGCTGGAGGAGGAACAAGTGCTGTTGATGGAAGTGGCAGCATTGTTGTAGGTGGAACAATAACAGATCCCAATTCAATCATATTATCGGCATTAACCTCAAACATCAGTAGATATCTGATTGCGAATAATGGAAATTGGAGTTCAGCATCAAGTTGGTCTTTGACTGTGGGTGGGCAGCCGGCCATTTCAGCGCCAAACCAACAATGTAATACTTTCATTACCGCCAATTACCAAGTCAATGTGGACATTGCAAATGCAAAAACTAATAATGTAACCATCAACAGTAATGGAAAATTGAACATCAATCAATCTTCCACCATTACCATTTCAGGAACACTTACAAATAGCGGTTCTATCATTATAAACTCCAATGGAAATGGAGGTTTGATATATAATGGCGCAGCAAACGGTACAGTCAATCATTATTTGACAGCAGGGACATACCATTATGTTTCATCTCCATTTACAGATGCAGCTTATAGTGTTTTTGGAACAAGTAAAAATTACTACTTTTACAAAGAAAACGAAACAACAACCTTATTAGCAGGATGGAAACAAATTAGTTCTGGTTCATTATCACCAGGTAAAGCTTATGCTCTTTACCCTTTAGAGAATTACACTTATGCGCTTACAGGTTCTGCTTTCAATAATGGTAATGTTCCTGTATCTGTATTCAATTCTAATAATGGTGGTGGCTCAAATACATGGAATTTAATAGGCAATCCATACCCTTGCAATATTTCTGCCGATTCATTTCTTACAACAAATGGCGCTGCTTTAACTTCAGCTACGCTTTACTTTTGGGACGATGACCACACAAATGGAAGTGGATATGCAAGTATAGATTATTTAGCATACAATTCGATTGGCAGCCAAACAGGAGGCAATGGAAAAACGCTAACAGGAGCAATCGGTACTGGTCAGGGTTTTTTTGTAAAAGCTACAACGGGTGGAACCGTAAATTTCACAAACGCAATGAAATCGGCCTCTACTGCCACCTACTTCAAATCTGGTAGTGAAGATAATATCGAAATAAAAAGAGCTACTTTAGCGATACAAACCGGTAGTGGAAAATATAAAGATATTTTAATCGGATTTATTTCAGATGCAAGCATAGGAATAGATAATAAATATGATGCTCCCTATTTGCAAGGTGATAATTCTTTGGCATTTTATAGCATGATTGGCAATGAAAGATTTGCAATTCAGGGTTTGCCCGAAGTTACAACTGAATTGACAGTTAAAATTGGTGTATTTTCATCTACAGAAGAAACTTTCACGTTTGAAGCTAAAGAACTGCTAAATTTCGATGTTCTTACAGATGTAATTCTTGAAGATAAACAGGAAAATGAGTTCATCAATTTGCGTGAAGACAATTATACCTTTACTTCCAATGGTACATGTGAGGACAGGTTTGTTCTTCATTTTGTTCAAAACCAACAAGTGACAACCAAATATATTGACGCATCCCCTTATAATGTGAGCAATGAAGCATCATGGAGCAATGGAATACCTGATTCAAGAAGTAAAGTAGTCATTGAAGAAGGTAAGCAAATATTTTTATCAGAATCTTTTGAATGCAGAGATTTTATTGTCGAGGCTGGCGGATCTGTTATTTTGGGCGAACAGGGTTCTATAAATTCATTTAATACACCTTTGATAATCTCGGATGGTTATAAAAGCGGGATCATGCTTGATCAACAAAAGGTAAATCAGATTCATTTAACAATTGATATCGACAAAAGCATTCCGTACTATTTGTCATTTCCGCTGCAATCCATAGAGCTAAATAATATAATTCAAAATAACGAACTTTCTAATAATGAGGTTGAATTTAATTCTTTTTCAGCAAATGAACAAACATGGGAAAGCTATTCACATTTTAACGAGAGCATTTATCCTTCAATGGGTTATAGAATTATTTCGAATTCAGTTCCCGGAAAGATCTCCCTTACTTCCAGTACTGTGCAAAGTCCAATTTACTTTTACACTTCTCCAGGCTACAATTTCTTAGGCAATCCTTACATCTCTGGATTAGATTGGGGAACAGAAACTCAAAGAGGGTGGGAGGGGACATCTTATATTTCACCAAGCATTTGGTATCAATCATTGGGTATTAGAGGCGGGGATAGCGAAGTGAATTTTGCCGCTTACAATAGAAATTCGGGTATAGGTGTAAATGATGGTAACAGAGTCATTCCGCCACTATGGGGTTTTTGGATAAAATCAGATGATTATGCGGTTGTTTCAGTAAACAATGATGCCACTACATGTGAATCGAGTGCAAATGACATTTCGGATATAAGTGCAGTACGCATAAAAATTTCAAGCGAAAATCTCACAGATGAAACTGCTTTATGTTTTCATTCACAGGCAGGCAACGAATTTGATGGATATGATACTGAAAAAATGTTTTCTCCTTCAACGGATTATCCACAGATTTATACCCGGCTTTCAGATAAAAATTTGGCAATAAATACAATGCCTGAAGATAATGACAGTATATTTGATTTATCTTTCAAATCAGGTGGTCATTCTGACTTAACCATTTCATTGACAAAAACTGGGACTTGGGATGCAGGTAGCAGTTTTTATCTTGAAGATACATATTTATCAGAAATTCATGAAATTTCGAATGCATTCTATTCATTTGAAAGTTCAGAAATTATGAGTGATACTCGCTTTAAAATTCATGTTAAAAAATCGAATCCGCTGAATAGTCGAAATTTATTTTTTGAATCAAAAATCTATTCCTCAGAAAATATCATTTATATACAATCGAATACTTCGGATGCAGCATTGTATTTATATGATTTGACTGGAAGAACTGTTTCCACAACAGACATAAGAAATGGATTTTCAGCAATTCATACCCAAGTAACTTCGGGAATTTATATAGCTGTTTTGAAAAGCAACGAAGGGCAAATGCAGGAAAAAATATTTTTGTCCAAGTAAATACTCTGCCATAAATTCCCTGCCATAAATGGCAGGGCTAATGATCTATCACCTTGATAATGGTTTTTATCATGGTTCCATCATTAGACCATGCATATATGGATGGTTTTTTGTTTGGCAATATTTTCAATATTTGTAATTATCCCAAAATACAATCTCTTCAAGTTTTTTTCTTTGGAAACAGTGTCTTTCAGGATCAACGCTATCTGCGGGATAAGCCACAGGCAGCAATGCAATGGGTTCTAAATGAGTGGGCAAATTCATTATTTCGGAACATTTTTTTGCATCAAAATTGCAAATCCAGCATGTGGCAAGCCCCAAACTTGTGGCTTCTAAAGTCAAATGATCAATAGCAATGGAAATGTCTATATCACAATGGTCTTTGCCATCGTTTCTTTTCCACGACTTTGTGTGATCACCACAAATAAGAATAATAACAGGAGCCACTCTCAGCCATTCTTTTCGGTAGGTGGAGGCCACTCGCAGCTTCATTTCTTCATTTCGCAAAACAATAAAAATCCAAGGTTGCAGGTTGGCTGCCGAAGGGGCAATTCTTCCGGCTTCTAGTATTTTTAAAAGTTTTTCTTCTTCGATAGGATTAGTTTTATAATTTCTTGAAGAATATCGGTTTTTTGCTAAATTAAGGAAATCCATCATGCAATATTTTAAGGTTTTGGAGAAAGTTTTTCGTAGAAAACAATACAAAATTATTGAAGCCGAAATTACAAATTCAATAGGGTTATAAAAATGACATTTATCTTGTCTTAAAAATAAATTCAATTACCAATTCCGAAAACATTTCCGGAAATTCAGCATGCAACCAATGACTCGCATAAGGAATGGTTTCGATGGAAACAAATTTGTAGAGTTGTTTTATCAAAACAATATCTTCTTCAAGGATATAATCTGAATTTCCTCCTTTAATGAATAAAACAGGAAATGAGGCAGAAACCTCTTTTTGTTCTAATCCGTTGAGAATACTCGGTAAATTATCATTGAGTGATTTAAGATTAATTTTCCATTTCCAAACAGGATTTTCACTCTCTGCGAGGCTCACTTCCAAATTTTTCAATAAAAATTGCCTTAACGCTTTATCTCCAAGTGTGGTTGCTAATCGACGATCTACCTCTTCTCTACTTTTCATATTAGCCAGATTGATATTCATTAAAGCCTGAATAATCACATCGTGTGTAGGAAAATTCAATCTGTGTTCAAAACTTGGTTGATAGGTTTTTGGGGAAATATCAACCACAATCAATCGATTAATTTTTTCGGGGTATTTTTCTCCAAAAAACATTGCCAACTTTCCCCCCATGGAATGCCCCAAAATGATAGCTTTTTCTATATGATTCTCTTGCAGAAAGAAATAAAGATCTTCGACCATCGAGGGATAGTCGTGAAGGTCATGATGGGAAGATGCCCCATGATTACGCAAATCCAACGAATAAACTTCAAAATACAGACTTAATTTTTTTGAAATATTTGTCCAATTTTCTTTAGAACCATAAAGGCCATGAAGAATGAGTAAAGGGGTTCCTATACCGGATTTTTTATAACTCAGATTTGCTATTTCAGACATCTTAAGTACATTTGTATTGTATTTTCGATTCCATAATAAAGCGCATCCGAAATTAAGGCATGACCAATGGAAACTTCTGCCATAAATGGAATTTTTAGTTTAAGATATGCCAGATTGTCTAAATTCAAATCATGACCGGCATTAATGTCCATGCCCAAACTTTTTGCAAGTTCAGCCGCTAGAATATAGGGCTTTACTGCTTCTTCGGGTGAAATGAAAAATTCTGTCGCATAAGCCTCAGTATAAAGCTCTATGCGATTTGTTTTTGTTTTTGCAGCATATTCAACCAGTTCTAAATCAGGACTCACAAAAACCGAAGTTCTGATTCCGGCCTTCTGAAAAATATGAATTGTTTTTGTTAAGAAGTCTACATTGGTTTTTGTATCCCAACCTACGTTGGATGTTTTGGCAGTAGGCAAGTCGGGTACCAATGTAACTTGATCCGGTTTTGCCTCCAAGACCAATTGAATAAAATCTTCGTCAGGATAACCTTCTATATTGAACTCCGTGTTGACGATGGGTTTTAACTCAAAAACATCGCTTCTTTTTATATGTCTTTCGTCGGGTCTCGGATGAATGGTTATGCCCTGCGCACCATAGCGTTGAATATCAGTTGCCATCTTGCATAAATCGGGAATATTTCCTCCTCGGGCATTTCGTAGGGTAGCAATTTTATTGATGTTTACACTCAGTCTTGTCATTCTTGTATTTATGTTAAATTCAATTAAAAAATGGCCATTATTTTGTTTGGTACAAAATTAGTAGTATATTCGTATATCTAAAAGAAATTGTTGGAATTTAAGCATGCTTGCAAAAGAATTAATATCGGATATAGTACCATTTCTGCGAAAATCAGATACCGGGCAAAAGGCGCTTACCTGGATGGAAATCTTTCGGATTTCTCATTTACCAATTGTTCATAATGATGAATTTATCGGTTTAGTTTCCGACACCGATATTTATGACTTGAATATGGTTGAAGAAAGCATCGGTAATTATCATCTTTCTGCCATGCGACCTTTTGTTAAGGGGAATCAACACATCTATGAAGTCATTGAAATCGTTTCCCGACTAAAGCTGACCTTGGTTCCTGTATTGGGCGAAGCCGATAATTATTTGGGTGTCATAACTTTATATGACCTTCTTCAAAAGTTTGCTTCTTTAACTGCGGTTCAAAATCCGGGCGGAATTATTGTGTTGGAAATGAATTTATATGATTTTTCCCTTACACAAATCGCTCATATCATTGAAGGAAACGATGCAAAACTATTGAGTCTTTATGTAGATTCGCCCAAGGATACAACCCGAATAGAAGTTACCATAAAACTCAACCGGATTGATATAAGCGCAGTCATCGAAACCTTTGAAAGATATGGATACGACATCAAAGCAACATACCTTGGCGAAAATACACAGGAAAGCATTTATCAAAACAGATACGAGCTTTTATTGAACTACCTAAACATGTAATTGAACCATGCTAACAAAAGATATAATAGACTTTCTTACCGAACTGAAAGAAAATAACACAAAAGAATGGTTTGATCTAAATCGCAAAAGATATGAAATTTTGCGCAAGGCATGGGAGAATTGGGTTTATGCATTGATCACCAAAGTTCATTCCATTGATAATGCATTAGGAAACATTGCACCCAAAGATTGTGTGTTCAGAATTTTTAGAGATGTTCGCTTTTCAAAAGACAAATCGCCCTACAAAACGAATTTTGGTGCCTATATTTGTCGGGGGGGACGTAAAAGTCCTTATGCGGGTTTTTATGTTCATCTGGAACCAGGAGGATCTTTCCTTTCTGGTGGTATCTACATGCCAGAAGCCGCTGTTTTAAAAGCCATAAGAAATGAAATTTTTGAGAATACGGATGAATTCAAATCTATTATTGAACAAGCTAATTTTAAGCAAACATTTGGAGAAGTCTGGGGCAACAAACTCACCACTTCACCAAAAGGATTTCCAAAAGATTTTGCCGATATAGATCTGTTGAAATTAAAAGATTATGTTTGCATGCATTACCCCGCCGAATCTAAAATTTTTACAGAGAATTATGACGATTATGCTGTAGGAATCTTTCAAAAGATGAAAGTTTTCAATGAATTTTTAAATTCTATTGTTACGAAAATCAAGATTTAGAAATCATGAGCCAAATATAATTACAGTATATGAGATATCTATGATTTTAAATGAATTTCTGACCATTAAAATGGAGCAGAAAAATGGATAAATAGTCCATGCTGTCCAAATTTATTAATCGAATATTCAATCCTGAAAACCTGGTCATAGTAAGTCACCAGATCTAGACCTATTCCTGTTCCCAGTAGCAATTCATTGGTAAGATTATTAGAAATTGCGGAAACATCTTTGGAATTATCGTAAACAAACCCAGCATCGAAAAAGATGTTTGAATAAATAGCAAAATGAACTTTTTGAAATTTCTTTATAGGGATAAATTTAAGACATTTTACCTGAGTTGGCAAGATGCTAAATTTTAACAAACTATTGGCGATGAAATAATTACTTCCATCGATAACATAATATTCGTAACCTCTGACCAATCTTTCATAACCAAGTGCCTGATTCCAGGAGTATGGAAGATTTTGGTTTGTTGAAACTTTTGCTCTGGCTGCATAGCCGGAATAAAGTCTTTTTTTTAATTGAAAGTGTTGATGAATACCTAAATCAATGAGAAATCCATGAACAGGATTTTCGAACTTGAAACCCAAATATGGCTTGCCTATTGAGAAAAATATGAAATTTCCTTTCAGGGGATAAACTCTGGAGTTTCTTCTGTCGTAAGCGTAAGAGTAATATACTTTTATATTCTTTTCACCATTCCTATGATTACCAAAAAAATTGGGATTTAATGCAAGCACAGAATCATTGATCCAATGATTTGAATAAGTAACATTAAAAGTATGTTTTTTGTAAAGCTCTTTCCTATAGGCTAAATTTACAATGTATTGTTGTTCCTTGAAAACAAAGTTAGAATCACGATAAAATGATAATTCATTGTTGAGTGTATTATAGGTTATTTCTCTTTGCCTTGCGAAAGAATATCGAAAAGAAACGCCTAAGGTACGAGCATTATTCAAATAAACATTTGAATATTCCAAGGCAAGTTGTTCTCTGTAGCCATAAACCACTTTGAGGGTTATTTTTTCATTTCGTCCCCGAAAATTAAATTTCTCAATGGAAAAGCCATAATTTAGGTGATTCCAATCCTTATTTTTCCACCATGAATTGAAATTTCTGTCGCTATATCCATAAATAAAATAGGGCCAGGTGTACCATCGTTCCTCAACTTTAACCAATACTTTTTTGCTTTCTGCGGTAAGACTTGAAGTATCTATTGTAACATAATTAAATAGAGGGGTATTAAGCAAATTATCCCGACTTTTGGTCATAATATTTTGATATTGATCCAAATAAAGGGTATCACCATGATTAAATGTCAGCTCGCGAAGTATAACCTTTTCTTTCGTTTTTTTGTTTCCAGTGATGCAAATTTGGTCAACAATAAAACAAGTTTTTTTGGTACTTGTGCTTATGTGTTTGCATGTATCAGTAAGCGGGAATGAATCTTTCAAGTCAAGTTGGGCCAGCACTTGTTGTGCAGCGCTCAGCCTTAATCCCCAGAGTAGAACCAATATTCCCAGCAGAATTAACCTTTGCGGAATTATGCTAAAAAATTGGTTTTGAGAAAATTGGTATTTCACAATTTTACGAAATTGAATGATTATGAATAAGATTATTTCAAAAGAATTGTTGTTAATCACAAACAATTTAGTTCATAGAAATATTTTTTGGCTTGTTATTGCAATAAACATTTCTGCCTTATAAAACGAAAGGATTGTATGATTGTTTTCGAAACCATTATGAATAAAAAAGTTTTTTGCAATTTATTATTATAGGGGCGAAAATGCAGGAGTAATTCAAAGCCCTATAAGCAATAAGCATCCGACACCCAAGCTGAAAAGCTGAGTTGCTTCGATACAAACCTCATAGAGCTTTGCCTTACACGCAATTACTTTAGGTTCACACCCTAAATAAAAAACATATCAATAAATTTACACGAAATTTAACCTTATTCCTGATTTTTCCTTGTTTTTATTCGACTTTTTGCAGAAAATCAATTCAATCATAGTTATAAATAATAAATACAAGTAAGCGTTTCTTTCACAGAAACTTTAAGACGAAAAACTATCTAAATGCGTTCATTTTAAGTAAGTTGATTTCTCTGGGAGCCAGAAATCTCCATTGACCTCTTTTTAAACCTTTCTTCGTGAGTCCTGCGAAATAAACTCTGTCGAGCATAAGTACTTTATAACCGAGTTTTTCAAAAATACGGCGTACTATTCTGTTTTTGCCAGAATGTAACTCGATTCCTACTTGCTTTTTGTCATCATCTGTAATGAAAGAAACAGCATCGGCAAATGTAACACCATCAGACAGTTCTACCCCTTGGGTAATCATGTCCATGTCTTCCATTTCCAGATCTTTGTTTAATCGTACATGATAAACTTTTTTCTTTAAGTAACTCGGATGGGTTAAGTGTGTTGCAAGTTCTCCATCATTTGTAAGAAGTAGTACACCTGTTGAATTTCGGTCTAATCTACCTACTGGAAAGATTCTTTCACGACATGCTTCTTTGACCAAATCCATAACAGTTTGTTTTGCATTTGGATCATCAATGGTTGTTACATAATCTTTGGGTTTGTTCAATACCAAATAAACTTTTCTTTCGCAGCTTACAATAGAGTCATTCACTTTCACAATATCTGTCACAGATACTTTTACCCCTAACTCAGTAACAACAATTTCATTGACCTTTACAAATCCCTTTTTGATATATTCATCCGCCTCACGACGTGAGCATATACCCGAATTGGAAATGAATTTGTTCAGTCTGAGAATTCCGTTAACAGGAGGTTCTGGTTTATAACTTGGATAAGAACCCGTTCGGCTCATTGGAGCAGTTCGGTTATCACGGTTATCTCTGTTGTCCCTATTGTTTCGGTTGTCTCTGTTGTTTCTGTTGTTTCTGTTGTCCCTGTTGTCCCTGTTGTCCCTGTTGTTTGGATATTTGGAATGTGAAGGATTCACATTTTGCATTACCTTATTGGTTCTGGGTCTTTTTTTGCGATCGTCTTCGTTGTTGACTTCGTTATTGTCATAGGTTTTGTTGTAAGTTTTTTGATAAGGCCCTTCTCTTTGTACCTTGTTGTAGGGATTTTCGCGTTTATAGTTATTCTCGCGATTGTAATTATTCTCTCGATTATAACCACTGTTATTTTCCCTGTTGATAGGATTCTCACGATTGTTTTCCCTATTATAAGGTCTATCCCTGTTATCTCTGTTGTAGGGATTTTCTCTATTGGTATTCTCCCTTTTGTAAGGATTTTCCCTATTATTGGAATTATCGCGATTGTAGGTGTTGTTGCTGTTCCTATTGTCTCGGTTGTAATTATTATCCCGGTTATAGGTATTGTCCCGATTATAGGTATTGTCCCGGTTATAATTATTATCGCGGTTGTAGTTATCATCGCGATTGTAATTCTTCTCCCGGTTGTTGTTATCATCCCGATTGTAATTATCATCGCGGTTATAGTTATTGGGGCGATTGGTATTATCGCGATTGTAACTATTGTTGTCCCGATTATAATTATTCGTTCGGTTGTAAGTATTGTCGCGATTTTGGTTATTGTCGCGGTTCTGACTATAGGTCTTTTTATAAGGATAATTGCGGTTTTGGTTATTATTGTTTTGCTCCTGATCCCTAAAACTTACTTTGTTATATTCTTCCTTGTTGTAGTTTTTGTTGTAGGAATCATCCTGATTATAAGTTTTGTTGTAGTTACTCGACTTATTATAGGAATTGGTATTGTCCCGATTATCGACCTTATTATTGTACCGCTTCTCGCTTTGGTTATACTCCTTGTTAGGCCCCTTATTATAATTTAAATTATAATTGGGGTTATTGAAGCTTTTTAAGCCATCAGCATTGTTGTTTGAAAGAGGAGAGCTACCCCTCCTCTTTTCATGAACATTCTCTTTATTCCCGTCTGAATCATCACTGTTCGAATGGGAATTTTCTTCGTCATCGTCTTCGTTAAGGAATTTGTCAACACGTTTGTTTGACTTGATGTTTTTCTCTTCCTTTTTTGGGGTTTTGATGTCTCCCTTTTTGGAATCATCTTCGTAGACGTCAAATTTCTTTTTCTTTTCCACTTTTTTAAATTTTTTTGGATTCTCGTTCTTTGAACGGTTTTTAAAACTATCTCCCATGATAAAGTCTAAAAACAATTAAATCTATACAGATTAGGGTTAAACATAATTGAATTAAAAACATGCGAAATTATACATTTTTTTTTCATATCAAAAATTGAAGTTCTGCATATTATAAAACTGCTACAAAATTAATTTATTACATTGTAAAGTTTTTTTTTTGTAAACTGAAAAGTAATATCCACTTTTGCCCGAAACCACTCATATACTTGCTCATGTTAATCAAATCAATTTCTGGCATCAGAGGAACCATTGGGGGCAAACCCGGCGATTCGTTCACACCGATCGATATAGTAAAATTCACTTCTGCTTATGCAGAAAGAATTATCCGTAGAATGCAAGGCAAAAAAGCAAGCATCGTTGTGGGGAGAGATGCCCGCATCTCGGGAGAAATGGTGATAAATCTTGTGATGCATACCTTGTCTGGATATGGAATAGATGTACTGGACTGTGGATTGGCTACAACGCCAACGGTAGAAATGGCTGTAATCCAAAACTCAGCAGAGGGTGGTATCATAATTACTGCAAGCCATAATCCTTTTCAATGGAATGCGCTCAAATTGCTTAATGAAAAAGGTGAGTTTATTTCGGATGCTGATGGAAAGGAAATTCTTGAAATAGCTCAAAATGAAAGATTTTGTTTTGCACCAGCCGATCAATTAGGCAAAGTTTTTTTCTTACCCGATAGCCTGGAAAAACATATACAAAGCATTATTGATCTTAACCTTGTGAATAAAAGTGCTATTGAGAAAGCGAATTTTAAAATTGTGATTGATTGTGTAAATTCTGTTGGTGGACTTGCGTTACCTGAAATTTTAGGCGCATTGGGTGTTAGAGATTTGATAGAGCTAAATTGTGAACCTTCCGGTATTTTTGCTCATAATCCCGAACCTTTACCAGAACATTTGACCGAAATTTCAAATTGTGTTGTAAAAGAAAAGGCCCATTTGGGTTTTGTCGTTGATCCCGACGTAGATCGATTGGCCATTATTTGTGAGGATGGCTCCATGTTTGGCGAAGAATATACTTTGGTGGCCGTAGCAGATTATATTTTAAGTATAAATCCGGGGAATACGGTTTCGAACCTTTCTTCGACCAGAGCACTTATGGATGTTACCCAAAATTACGGCGGAAAATATACCGCTTCTGCCGTAGGCGAAGTAAACGTAGTAAACGCGATGAAAGAAACTTCTTCTGTCATTGGCGGTGAGGGAAATGGAGGAATAATCTATCCTGAATTGCATTATGGCAGAGATGCATTGGTTGGAATTGCATTGTTTTTGACCCATCTGGCTTTGTCCGGAAAATCTTGTCTTGAGCTAAGAAATAGCTACCCGAATTATTTCATGTCGAAGACAAAAATAGAACTAAAACCTTCGATTGATATGGATGCTTTACTGAATGACATAAAAAGTCATTATTCAAAATTCAAAATCACAGATATAGATGGTGTAAGGATTGATTTTGATAATGAATGGGTTCATATTCGCAAATCCAATACTGAACCGATTGTCAGAATCTATTCAGAAAGCACTTCGTTGGAGCGAGCTAGGGATCTGACAAGCGAAATAGAAAGCCTAATTATTTCATTACAAGCAAAATAATACATGTTTTATTTTAACAATTTTGCATGTATGAATATGATATTTAGCATTATTTTATATGATATTTATCATTGAGAATGGGTTCTGTTTTTCACAATTTTACGCAAAATTTGAAAATTAAGGAAAATGGACATACATCCCAAAAATCAACAGTTTTATTTATTGGATGAGTTTCTGGTTGATATAGAAATAATGGATGATTTCCGTAGAAAGTATATCGATTTGCTCAATAGTTTGAATGATGTGATTTATCATCAAAATTGCAAAGAGAGTGTTCCGGAAATATTTCAAAAATTAGCCTTCTATACAGAAAATTACTTCGTAGAAGAAGAATTGTTATTGAAAAACAACGGCTATCCATCTCTAACAGTTCATAGAGAATCCCACAGGCAATTTATAGCTGAAATTGTGAAGTTTCATGAAAAATTTTCGCAAAGTACTGAGGGACATTGTTTAGATTTTCTCAGATTATTAGAAAATTGGTTTAGGACGCATCTATTGAACCAGGATATTGAGGCAGTAAAATTTTTGAAAGAAAAAGGGGTAAGTTAATTTTTCGGAGTTGAATTTGCAATTAAATACTTTTACCAAATTCGTTTATTTCAACTGACATAATAAAATGCCACTTCTATCATCGGAGTTGCTTTCCTTTTTTATTTATCATACGATAATAATCTTACTCCTTCGGAGTTAGTTAAAATATTGGAGCACTTTCATCTGAAAATTTTGAATAGAATATTTAAAAATATCATTGTTATTTTCTTAATCCAGGGTATAATCATTGTAACTTATTTAAATTCTTTCATTTGTGGGCAATCTGGTTTTTCCGAAATTCAAAGTAATCAAAAGGAAATAAAAAATCAGCTCATAAATGCCAGCGATTCATGCGAAAAATACAGGTGGAATGATTTGCAGAAAACCAAATATTTTGCTGAATCAGCTTATCAAATAATAAAAAAGCAAAAGATCGAAAATTTACCTGAACCAGCCAATATTTTTTTCTATCTTGGATTTGTGAAGCTGATGGAAAACCACCAGCAGCAAGCGCTTTCATTTTTTAAACAAGCAGAAAATATTTGGGAAAAATTTCCTGAAAACAATTCACCTAATATTTCACGAACTTATGGAAATATAGCCAATATTTTAAGGGATAAAGGGGATTACGAACAAGCACTTATTTATTACCAAAAAACTTATAATCTGCATGTAAAAAACCAAAAAGTAGAAGATCTTTTTACCGCTTTAGTTTATACGAACAAAGGATTAACTTATGAAAGAACTGGTCTATTAGATAGTGCAAAGGAGAACTATCAAAAAGCATTGAGAATTCATCGGAAATTGTGCGGAGATATCTCTATTGAAACAGCTACTTCCTATCATAATCTTGGTTATATTCAACTTCTTAAAAAAGAATTTCGTGATGCGCAAAAGAGTTTTGATCTTGCTTTAAAAAAATTTGAAACCAGCAATGAATATGAATTAGAGGCAGATGTATTAAATAATTTAGGAACCTTAAACCTTGAAATAAATGAATTGAATAAGGCACAATTATTCTACAGAAAAGCTCTGAATATCAGAAAGAAAACTTTCCATAAACCTCATCCGCAAATTGTTCAGAGTTTTTTCAATTTAGGAATTGTTTATCAATTAAAAAATATTCCGGATTCTGCGCTTTATTATTTTCAGCAATCATTGAAAATGAATTTGTTTAGAGGTTCAGAATCTGATTGTCTTTCAGCAATTGATTTGTTGGATACATATAAATCAATGGCAGAAATTATTTATAAAAAATTTGAAACTGAAAATAATAAAGAACCGCAGCTTCAAATGTCTTACTTGTACTTGAAAAAAGCCATGGTATTGTTGGAAGACATGCGTTTTGGTTATCAGGCAGAAAATTCAAAATTGCAACTATCTGAAAATACTTCAGAGATTTACCAGTTGGCCATTCATATTGCGTTAAAAATTTTCGACTTAACAGGCGATAATCAATTGAAAACTGAAGCGTTTTCATATTCTGAAAAAAATAAAGCAGCCATATTAAAAGAATCTGTTATGACAGCACAGGCAAAAAAATATTCAGGCATTCCGGATAGTCTTTTGCAAAAAGAAAAAAGGTTAAAACAGGATATTGGTTTTGCAGAAACGAATATTCAACAGGAAAAACTTAAAGATGATCCAGATCAACAAATCATATATGAAAATATAAAAATCATTACCGATTTGAAAATATTGTATTCCAATTTAATTGAGTTTTTTGAGAAAAACTTCCCTTCGTATTATCAAAATACAATTTGCAATAATGTTATATCAATCGATCAGATTCAAAGTAAACTGGATCAAAAAACTGCATTCATTGAATACACGGTTTCAGACACTACACAAACGATAACGACTTTTGCAATTACAAAAGATACATTTGTAATTTACCATGCGAAATATGAGCAGAAAATAAAATCAAAATTGCGTTCCTATTTTGAATCGCTGCACACAATCCATAAAAATTTTAAGGATTTTAAAAATTATACGGAACAAGCTTTTTGGGTCTATACCTATTTGCTTGCTCCATTAGAAAACGTTATTAGAGACAAAAATCTTATCATAGCCCCAGACGGAATTCTTGCTTATTTGCCATTTGAAGCAATGATTTCAGAAGAAAACAAATCGAAACATGTAAATTATTCGGAGCTGAAATGGTTGTTAAATAAAAAAAGCATTTCTTATGCATTTTCCGGAACTTTACAATTTTTGTTGAATGATAGATTTAAACAAATTCCAGTAAATTATTTGGCAGCTTTTTTACCTTCGTTGGACACTATTGTATTGAATAAATGGACGTTGATATCAAATCAATCGGAATGGAAAAATAAGCTGGATAAAAATGAATTGAAAATATTTTCTGATTCGAATGCAAGCAAAACCAACTTTAAGAAATATGCAGGAAATTATAAAATTGTTCATTTATTTACGCATGGTATTTTAAATACAGAAAATCCGCTTGAGTCAATTCTTCTTTTTTCACCAGATGCAATCTCAAGAGGTGAAATGACTATTTCTGAATTGTATGGTTTGCATTTGAACACAAAACTTATGGTTTTAAGTGCGTGCAATACAGGTTCGGGAAAAATAACTAGAGGTGAAGGTGTTATGAGTATTGCAAGGAGCTTTTACAATGCGGGAGTTCCTTCATTAATTACAACTTTGTGGACAATTTCTGATAAGGCATCAGCAAACATTACAAGTTCCTTATATCAACGATTAGAAGAAGGCAACGATAAAAGCTTGGCACTCCGTCTTGCTAAATTGGACTATGTGACGAATACACTACAGACCGACAAAATTCAGCCATACTATTGGGCTGGATTCCAATTAATTGGGGACACATCGAAAATAGAGAATAGCAATAACCATTGGATGATATTTTTAATCATTTCATTTTGTGCTGTATTCGGAGTTTTTATTTTTAATCAGAGAAAATAACCCAAAATAAATCTTTAAACCCAAGCTGCAAATATTTCTTTATCATTCAATTGTATCCATTCTTCTTTGTATGTTTTGTTTTTATTGAAATCGAAAATGAGCAAATATCCTTTTGTAAGATTGTAAAGATCTAAATAGTGTCTGCAAAAAATTATGTAATTAACATTATTTAAGCACTTTATATACTATAAAAGACTTCGAATTTTCTGAAAAAAAAGTTAGAAAAAATTTTGTGTATATATTATAAATTATTAATTTTGA
>Ga0316608_1000168_pt1 | contig 35276 bp, 35 predicted proteins | sample MIS2016152B_MG_FD_207673 | JGI IMG/M metagenome (GOLD analysis project Ga0316608, IMG submission 207673) | Microbial mat bacterial communities from Middle Island sinkhole, Lake Huron, Michigan, United States - MIS.2016.152B | ecosystem: Environmental > Aquatic > Freshwater > Lake > Sediment... | reverse complement strand
TTATCGTATTTGCTAAGATATTGAAACGTTTTAATTAAAATCTCTGAGACACAATCATCAAGGTCATCACTATTAATTTTCGTAAACTTACCTCTAATATAATTCTTAACTATTTTTTGATATTTATTGAAAAATACTTCTTCAGCGTGGTGATTCCCATTCAAAATACTTTGAATAAGATTGATATCTTCCTGCTCGTTTATCATACGGTTTATCCAACTTTTTAATAAAGTAATCGTCAACAGTTAAACCTCTTGCAGTATAAAGACTTTTAATAACTTCATCAATACCTTGTTTTTTACGAAGGTCATCTAAATCTTTTTCGCTTGGGATTTTAACCAGTTTAACTCTTTCCTCACAACCCACATAAATAGTGTATAACGTATAATAGAGTTCGACAGCATTTTTGTAGGCATCAGGGTCTAACAACACAACGACATCAGGTTTTAGTTCTTGCAATTTTAAAAACAATGTGGTTGATAATGTTTTTCCCAATATTGGAATAATATTCACAGGAAAACTTAACATTTCAAACGCACCTTCAACAAGGTATACAGTAGAGTCCCAATTAACAAGACCTTCATTAAAAATAATCGCATCTTTATCTGCCTGTGGATTAAGATATGGTAGTTTCTTTTTAATTTTCAGGTCATTTCCATAATATCTGCCGACAAAATAATTAACATCACCATATTTATCATATGATGGAATTATTACTCTTTCAGCATACTTTCCAGTAGTACAAAAACCAAGCCGATATCTTAATATGATATCTCTTGATATTTTTCTGTCATTCACCATGTAATTATAAGCAGCAAAATGTTCAGCATTACCTGCTTCCATTTGTGAAAATAAAATCATTTCTTCGGGTAGGTGAACATGAAGTGTTTCTACTTCATCATCGTCACCAACGTAATCATAATCACGATAAATTCCTGCATATGACTTATACATTTCGTAATCAATACGACTACCAAACATTCTGACAAGTTTTCCTAATGAGCCTGAAAATCTTGGTTCATCACACTTCCAACACCTAAACATTCTTTTGGCAGTGTTGATTTCAAGATTAAATTTCCCATCAGGATATGCAAGTCCTTCTCGTTCCTGACAATGAGGACAGTTAACCTGCAATTGTTCGGATTGCATGAGACCATTCACATCACCAAAGACGTTCTGAACTATCGAATGAAATTCTTGTCCCCTTATCATAGTGACAAATATAAAAAAAATTTGCCTCAAAACAAAGGTTTTAAGGCAAATCATTTAAATTTAGTTTAGTTAGTATCTTCTTTCGGTAGCTAAGAAGGGGAAAAAGGATATCATTCGGTTGAGAAAACCGGGGCAGAAAATCCTGAAATTACCAATTCCAGTATTCATATCAGTCCCCAATTTAATGTGATTATCCTGCAATTCATTGAACAATTCAATTACTTTTGCAGCAACAGCACCGTCATTTGTACCGCCAACAACACCGCCACCTCTCATTTGCTGATGGTCATGAAATAGTCTTGCATAATCTTCTTTTGCAAGTGCTAATTCACTTCGTAACAATTCGTTCTTTTCAGTTAAAAGTGTTACTTGTTCTTCAAGCCATTCCGCACCTTTTGGTGCATCGTCATCATCATTTGCTTCAATCTCAAGTAGTTCTTCCTTAGCAATTGGCGATAGATTCACATCTTGTAATAGTTCTTCTACTTTTGCTTTTGCTTTCAAGTCACGTTCTTCTGCAGGTGAAATTGTTTTTGCAACAACCTTCTTTTCAACAGGTTTTTTAACGGCAGGTATGGTTTTCTTATTACCACCTTTTGCCAAATTCATTAAATTTTTTGCCATATATTATTCAATTATTAAATTTGTATTTAAGTGAGCGATTAACCCAAACTCGTAATTCCAGATAAAAGCATCTGCTGCTTTAGTACAACCAACAAATCCTTTTTTATGATGCCATTCTTCTGTTCCAGTAAGACTTGACAAATATCTTACTGTAACACCTAAGTCTTCATTCAATGGTCTCGACCTGTTAATTTCATACTTCACATTACGTTTTCTATGAATATGTCCTAAGTGCCATTCGTGGAACTTGGTTTCACTCCACAATGGTTTGGACTCAATGTCTGTTGCCATTAACATTGGTAAGCTACTTTCTTTTTCTTCACTACCATGCGTTAAACCAAGTAATACGTTACCAAAACGGTAATATTTTCTTGGAGAAGCACCATTGTTTATCCAAACTGAGGGGTCATTGTTGAACCATGCTTCGAGATATTTACCCATGTAGTAGCTACGTTCGAAGTCGTGATTCCCGGGGATAACCACCACGTCCACAGGCACTCCCGTTTGTTTCAACATATTAATTGCATCAACAAGAAGTCTTACACCTACATTAAACGTTTTCTGCCAACGTAAGTCTTCGTCTTGTTGTGTTCCTTTAGTTGTCGTGTTAAAAATTGTGTCACTGTTGAAGAAATCATTACCAATTGGGAAGAGTATTCTTGAATATGGGAATCCACTTGCGTTTTTCAACAGTTTTTCGATTGAAGATAGAAATCTTTCACGTGCAATTTTAGTATCGTAGTTTTCACCAGTTTCTCCACCCCAAGCAAGTTTTCCAATATGTAGGTCAAAAATTGAAATCTCCAAGAGATTATTTTCGTTATTATCAAAACTGTTTTGTATTTTAGTCCAATTAAGCACTGGTGGTTCATAGTTCTTCACCATATTTTTGAACATCTTCTCGATGTACAATGCATCACTGGCAACAACATTTTTTTCCAGACGTGCTTTAACTTGGAAGTTTTGGAAGGTCTTTGGGGTTTTATCAATAATGGCTGTGACATCCCATTTATTTACTGTATAGTCTTTAACACCCCAGATTTCAGTGTCAACATCACAGATTTTAAGTAATTCATCGAGAGTTTTAATATGGTCTGCAGGATAGTTAGAACCGCTTTTCCACTCAATCTCAGCTTCATTTCCTTTTACATCAAATTTTGTTTGTTCACCTTCAGATTTAGGAAGGTCTTTAGGTTTTTCGTTGGTTTCTACGTCTCGTAAAATTCCTCTATTTTCATATCTGGCATATGCTTCAGTAAATATGCCAAATAATTCATCATCAAGGACTCCTGACGTATATTCGTCATAAGCAATTGCTTTAACGTTTTTTACATAGGTGTCAGCAAATCCACACTTGACTGACGCTTCCTTAACCGATATTTGATTTTGTATTGCATAATTGATAACTTCTACTGCTTTTTCAATTCGTTCTCTTTTCATATTAGAAAATAATTTATATAGAATTATTTGAATTTTTGTCAAAACTATAACAAAAATATTGAAAACACAAGGGTTTATATAAATACATTACCACTTTTTTTCAAAAAAATTAGATTTTCTTCGATTTGTTGGCAGTTTTTATGGAATGAAAGTTCCTCTTGGAGAGATAAATCAAACCATTCACCCTCTTTACGAAGATATTCATACCTTCTCTGTAAGGTTCTTTCAATTAGGTGTGCAAACATTGACGAATATGTGTCAATTACTTTGATTGGTGATGGATTACCTGTTTGTAATCCACTTCTTCTTTTTTGGGGATGCTTCGATACCCCTATTTTATAATACCCATTTTCTAATGACTGTATTAAATAAACATATTTAACCTTATCATGTGGGTTTGTTGATGTTACTAAGTTGTGTTTCCTCATTTAATAATACCCAATTGCTTAAGTCCTGCAAAGCCAACAGCATAACTATCTGACATATCAAAACACATGTCTTTTGGTTCTTTACTGTCTTTCTTGTAAAACCATTCAATTTGCGGCTCTAAATTACAAACCTTTTTCCAGATATACAACTTTTTTTCATCACGATATTCAGGTGGGAAACTAAGTGTTTCTTTTAACTCACCCTTTACCTTAGAAATTTTAACCAATTCAGTACAGAATAGCTTACGACTATCATATACACTAATTTTCTTGGGATATATTTCAAAGATTGTAAATAATATATACCTACAAATACCATTGAAACCATATAGTAATGACACAGTATTTGCGTTATTGCTGCCACCCAGAGGTTCTTCAACAATAATGTGAATAATTTCACCATTGAGTTCATTTAAAATGCGTGCCTTATAATCTTCAACGTATTTCCTGAAAATTTCTGCCTTGTGAATATCCCTGTCCTCAACAGGAGTATTTTTGTCAGTTTTTAACTCAAGATGCTTGAGTTCAATAAGTTTGCCCTTATTATCCCATAAAGCACTACCTATATTAGTAGTACTTATGTCTAATGACCAGATATATTTTTCCATATTGATTATTTTAACTGCTGAAAAACTATTCTTTCGTCTTTCATTTCATCAATCATTTTTTGAACATTCTTGGGGTCTCTGAGATAAAGTTTGATTAAATCTTCAATAACTCCACCAATTTTCATACTTTTTCCTTTACATAATAGCTTGAATGCATTGTGTAGGTCGCCTTCAATTATTATTGATTTTGGCTTTGTGTCACTAAGTGTAAGTAATTCTTTCATATGTATCATAAATTATTATTATTGTCATAATTTATAATAAATACTAAGAAACTATAAAAAAATATAAAATTTTATGATTTTCTTTAATTAAAAATCAATTGCGAATACAATTGTTCTGGAAATCGAAGAATCTTTGGGAACAGGGTCATTAAGTTTGGCAATACCAACAAGGTTTTTGTTGCTATCATATAGTCCAACTTCTGTTACATAAACCTTACCACCAGTCCAAGTTAAATTATCACTTGAATTGAATTGGTTTAATGATAATGTAATCGATAAGTCTGTGGTATAGACATCTGCTTTAATATCAGTTGTCACATTTCCAAAGAAATATGTTTCATCACCAAATGCTAATGCTGAGGTTTGACTTGTTGATGGGTAATTAAGATACGATAAATCATATGTAGATTTCCCTGCATAAAGGTTTAGTGGTGCTTTGAATACCACACCTGTTAATCCAGAAGGGGTTAACACACCCGCATATCCAGTAATTTGACTCGTAACATCATAAACCTTCCAGTTTGCAGCATCTGGTTTAAGATTTGTTGCAGTAATACCTGTTTGAATCAACATGTAAATTCTATGTACAGTAAATCCTGTAGAACCAATGCCTGTATTTAAAAACTTAAAATCACTACTATTAGAGAAATTCAAACTAATTTCTTGAATATATAGATTATCGGTATCGATTTCAACACTTTTAATATAATTGCAATGTATTGCTTGTTTATATCCAGCAGTGTTTCCAGTTGGAACTAAGGCATATGTTGTAAAAACAGTATAATTCATTTTAATATTTATTTACTTATTGCGTAATTTGGTAATGTCCAAGACCTATTTGACTTATATGACATTGCATATAATAGTTCTTGGTCTTCAATTACAAACACTTTTAAATCATTAAATACTTTGCCAAGTGGATATGTTAGTGATAAATCATTAATATCATACAAGTTATAATACCTAAGATTTAATGATTTTTTTGCACCAGTTAAATATTTTAATGCACCCTTTGCCACCAATTTCAATCCTAATGTTTTTCCAGTTGACCTGTGATACATTATTGTTGGTATATCAAGCACAGGTGTTTTTAAATTAAAACCTTCTGCATATACGTTTGCAGGACTTGAATTCGTGTAATGAATAACTCCAAGTCTTTTATAAGCAGGTGCTTGATTTTGAATGTATGATACGAATCCACCAAATGCTTTGTTTTTAAATTGAGTGAATTTCAAGTTTGATGCTTGTACACCAGCAATTTCTTCTGTATGAACAATTGTCATATTCCAAAATGGAAATACGATTGTTGGACATTGACTGTTTTGTAAAAATGAGATTACACTTTCATCAAGATATTCAGTAGATGTCATATTAAATGCAGTATTTCCACTGAAATCAATTTGATTGTAGTAAATCATTGCTGCAGCATATACTGTACTAACTACTCCTGTGAAATTAGGTAGCAACCTATCAACAGTAACACTAACACCATTTACATTAGCTAATGCACCAGCATTAATATTTACAATTTTGTAAAATAGATTCGGGGTTGGATAAGTCTTGTTAACTGCATATGTGCTTGAAGTCGTACTACTTCCATGAGTCCATCTAATAAACAATAGGTCTCCAGCTTTAGGTTCTTCACCACTTGAACCATATGTACTTGCTTTTTTTAATGTTAAATTATAGCCACCAGTAACTGTACTAACTTGAACTCTTGCATCAGGTTGTTTCACATGATTACTATCAGTAATAAATGTAGTTCCACTATTGGCAAAAAAACCTATTGGTTCAATCGAGTTTTCAACAACATATGAAGTTACAGGTACTGTTGAAAGTAAATTATATGGGTCACCATTTAAATTTCTTGGAATAAATGAGATAATGTTTGGATTCTTATCCACAGGTCTTAATATATTCGCATTAAATGCAGTATAGTTAGCATCTGCTGCTTCTAATTCAGCATTTAATTCATAATTCATTTCACTATCACCAAGAGCATAATACTTAAAATTTAACGTGCCTCTCGATAGTAATTCCCTACCTTTAGAAGTTAATTTTATGTTTAATACAATTGGGTCACTTTTATCGATGAATGCCATTTATTTATTCTTTATCATAAATACGAGTAATTTTTTTTACGTTCCACCTGTTTCAGTTAATGCAGTTTTAACACTACCGTACCCAACACCAAGAGCATTCCTTGCAAATGAACGATAATAGGTCAATGTACCTTCAGCAAGACCAGTTACGGTATTAGTATATGGAATACCAACCGAGATATTGGAAAGCGTTGAGACTATATTAACATTAGGATTGGTATATGTCATATGGGCAGGACTACCTGCCACACCAATTTGTGTATGTAACGTACCATATTCCAAGATAGGTGCACCACCATTATTGTCAACAGTATTGCCTGTGACAAAAAAATCAACTGAAAGTATGTTCGTAGCAATACCTGTAGTCATTGTTGGCACTACAAGTGATGCAGATAATGTTGTTCCTGTAAGTATGTCTCCATAATACTCCACACTATCCACGAGAAAATATGCTCTATAAATATAATTTGTACCCTCAGTTAATCCAGTAATTGTGAAATTATATGAATTACTACCAAGCGGACCCGCCTTTAAGGGTGTTGTAGTTGACCATGTCATATTAAATACCTTTTATTTTCATATAAATACTAATTTTTATGCACTACCCACAGTACTAATTACATATGTTGGTGTACCAATACTATATGTACCAACACCATTTGTTATTGATGCTAATGTTATACATCCCAATACATTATCTGAAGGATTGTCATTACATGCACAAGCACATAAATAAACATTATCGTTATAATCCACAGGTATTCCACTCCAGTTTCCTGATAAATTTTTTGCGAGTTTCGTGTCTATTGCGCAGCCATATAAGCAAGTACCATTACATACGATACAAACACAAGCACCTGCAATAATACTTGATGCTGCTTTTGTTATACGCCAATTAAATGTTGCATAATAATTTTGACCACTTATCATTGTTGTTGTTGGACATAATTTACCACACATATCTGAATCACTTGGAGTTGTTGAACTACCAATACAACAAACATTAATTGCGTTAGATGCTGGAACACCATTCGCTTGATTAAATACAACACATTTTGCAGTACCAACAGTTGGTGTATAAACCGTACAACCAGTCCTTGCAACACCAGTATTAGCACACACAGAAACAGTTTGTATTATTCCTGCAGGTGTTGGCGGGTCGGGTAATACTGGAAATAGCCATCCAGTTGGTTGACCAAGAGGATATGATGTTGTAACGCCAAACGTATTTGTAACATCGCCAACAACCGTTACATTACATGTTGCAGCACCACTACCAACATTAAACGTACTTGGAGTCACATTAAATGCAGATGCACAAGTTGTTGCACTATACTGCATACCATACCAATCTATGCGGTCATATCCTTGAATTGTATGCGCACCAGTACCAACAAGTGATGTTGATGTTGCACTTGTATTCTGTGTGGTTAATCCCGAAGGTGTTGGGTAAACTACTGCAGATGATAATGTTTTCAACGATAATATATTACCTGTTGCACTAAGAATATCTGACTTAATGATTGCCCTATATTGATAAGTAGTGTCTTCAGTTAAACCAGATATGCTAAGAGAATAATTATTAGTTAATGGAGCACCATTTATTAATGGATATTGAATCCATGCACCTGACGTTCCTTGTCTATACTGTACGCCATATTGATTAATTATATCGTGATAGTTGATATTTTTACCTCCTATATTATTTAATCTACCAATTCCAGCACTACCTGCTTTAGTTTCAACATATAATTCAATAGGTGGTAACTCAGCTTCTTGTGCAATTACAAACATACTACCATCATCACCAAGATACTGAGCAGTTGCTCTACCAGTTAGATTACCAAGACCAATAGGTGTTGAACCGCCATAATAATATGGGTCTGGTGGTGGAGTAACATATGTAACATCAGAAACATTTACTCCCCTTTTGTACATGAATTTTTGTTTAGTAAATATTGAATTTCTAACCAATAAACCACTTCTCTTCATAATAATTGTTGCAGATAATAACTGGTCAACAAATCTTTGGAAGAATGCATTATATTTACTCAAAAATGGATATAAGTTTTCAAAAGTATAACCATTTGAATGTAATGGGTCATCTGCAGGTAAATTGGCTCTTTGTAGATACATTTCATAGATTTGAAGAACTGTTGGATACCAACCGCCCTTAAAATCTGAAATTGTTTTTCTATTTCTTGCATTAATCATTTTTCTCTGAACCAATTCAAGGAATTCGAGAAATGATAGTTTACTTATGTCTCCAAGACCAAATGAATCACCAACAACTGGTGCAAATGCTGCATTACCACCAACAAGATAATAGGCACTAATTACTGTACCATATCTTAAACCCTTTGGTAAGAAAATTTCATAAGGGTTCATAACATTAAGACTATAGTCCATGTTAGGTTCTAATGCAATACCATCGATTAATAACTTAACATCGCTGGCATTATTCATTTTATAGTTGAGCTTGTAAACGTATTTGTTTGCCGAAGGATTAAAATAAATCTTGCTTGAGTTAAAACTGTCAATCCTTACAATCTCACTTCTTGCATTAATATCATTACTTCCATTAACTTCAACATATGCAATTTGCACTTCAGGATTACCTGCAAGAAATGCGATTACATCTGGATTACTTACAATAATTTGACTATATCCAGTAGTATTTGCTGGGTCAAGTATGTAGTCTGCATTGAACTGTGGTGTACCCTTCGTAAGTGCAATACCATTAATAGTAACCTGCACATCACCACGAGGATAACTTGGCAATGGAATTATAGTACCAGTTATGTTTGGTTTAACTCTCGTTACAACATATTGTACAGTAATACCACTAATTGGTTGTGAAGTTGCACCACTATAAACATATGTTGCTTGAATAACATCCCTACGATTACCAGAATTTATTGCAATTCCACCAAGTAATGTAAATGTATTGTTTACATAATCAATACTATAATCTGCACGATATGTAACACCAGTAGTTGTTCCAGTCTTTGGTGCATTTAATAAAATTCCATTATATCTAACCTCAAAATCTCCTTGTGTTTTTTGTGGTAGAGGGAATGTTGTTTGACTTGCTCCAACACCTAATGAAATATTAACATATGAATAAGAAAGTGTATATCCACTTGAATTTGCCTTGAAATCTTCTTGAATATACTTATAAACGTCATATTCAATGCCCTGCGCAGTATCTAATGCAATATCAACCTCTTTTGTGTTAAGTATCAACTTACTATCTTCTTGATAATATTGTGGGGTACTATAATGTGTTCTGGTGGTTGAACCAGTTTGCATCCACGATTTTTTATTGTCAACCGTCTGACTTAAATTAAAACCTGCATTACGAAAATTGTTCATATATGCTTGACCACCATCTGTATCACCAGAAATCTGGAAATAAAATGATGATGACTCCAGAGGTGCTACTGGATAACCTTCAGTATCATAAGGTAATGAAGCATTAGGGAAGTCCAATTGACTTAATGTCACAGTATTTGGGTTAATGATTCCATCGACTGTATATACATATTCTGTAATATTTATAAATGGTTCAGGAATTCCTATTAATAAAAACATCGATTTTATTGCCTGACGAGTACCCTTAGACTTCCAAAAATAGCTGGTGTTGTTTATAATTCTTCTCCAGAGTTCAACATCAATTTCTGCAGGAAGTATGTCTTCATTTAAATTTCTTTCATTACTGTCAATAGTTAAAAAACTTTCAACCAACTCTGCCTCATTTACCAATGAGAAATAATCCCATCCAAATGTTCTTGATAGGTTCTTAACCAATTGGTCTGGAACGTTATTTAATTTATCGTATGTAACCTTATTGATATACACCAAAGAATCAATAAACTCCCTAATTTGGTCGAATTCACTACCATATATTCTCAATAACTTTGTTATTTTACCGTCTTCAGTATAGTCATATGTCTTAAGTGACGCAGGAGTTAAAAATCTGGCAATTAAGTCAGTTTTTACTTTATCGTATTTTGCACCAATAGTTAATGCAATTTTCAAAAACTGTTGATATGATGGTGTGTTAATATCTACATTATAACCGTCAGAAGTATTCCAAAGCAATGTTGCATCCGCATATGTAATAGTACCGTCATCAAGTAAAGTTGGGTCTTTTAGCGTGAACTTAAAACCATTTACACCATCCCTATTTGAAACAATAAATTTTTCATATGGATTCAATAATGCTCGATATTCCTCAAAAATTAGATTATTTGGTTTAATGTGAAAACTTAAGAAACCTGTATTACCTGTTCCGTATACTGCAAATGGATTTCCAGTAACTTGAAATCTTAAATAATTTTTTTTAAGATTATTACTACTATTAATTGTATTTCCAGTGAAACCAATTACTGGATACGATGCATCGGGTTCAAGTGATGTAGATATAACATATTTGCTATATGAAACGTTTAGATTTTTTAATTCCGAATTATCTGGTACATTTTCATTTCCATTATTGAACACAATACCAAATGTATTTACTGTACATCCTGTCGGAACATAAAATGTACTAACGTTATTCACAACATCATATGTAAATCCTGAAAATGTTTGAACACCACCTTGTCTTTTCTGAGTATTGGCGTACAAACTCCCGGGGTATGCCAATATAATATTTTGTATCGAAACCCTTAAGAATTCGTATGCTGAACCATATCTAACGAACGTATTTAAGTCGGATTTATCAAGGTTTAGTACCGCATTTGTAGAATATGTTTGTAGTATCTGTGACTGTGTATCTGTCACACCCATTGTTTCTAATGTAACTGGGCGAACAAAAGAACTTAATGTGTTGGTGTAATCTATAGTAGTCTTACCATCAAAGTTTGATGTAACGAAAAACTTACCAAACGAAAATATCGTACTGGAAGGAGTGTCGTTAAAATTAGTACCATTTAGATTTTGGTTGAGATTTGTGTTTGTTACTTTTACTTTTGCCACAGTCTTTACGATTTACTATAAATACGATAAAAAGAAAAATCCCAATCTATTGGATTGGGATTTCTTCAAATTAATTCAATATCAGTGATTATATACCACTAATAACGTTATCAAAGTTTTGTGATTCGTCAATATTTGTTCGTTTTTCTTTTACTTCAAACAATGGAACATTATTAACATCATCTTTTATTTCAAATATATTAAACTGTTTGGTTATCACCCTATTTGAATCGTAATATGTTAGAATACCATTATCAACATCCTTAACCTGTTCACCTGCTACAATATCTGAAAGTGTATCGATTGTATTCTGAACCATATCGACTTCAAGAACCAATGGTGAAAAGAATGTATTAGAAATTATAATTGTTTGATTTGGATTTCCAATAAATGGTGATGCATTTGGTTTAACATCTGTTGAACTGCTTGGAGTTAATTGTAAGAAAAGTAATGAACTACTGTCATCAAATTTATATCTCACAGTCTTCTGACTTGTATTTCCAACATTACCCTCAATTACACTAACCTTATTTGATGTAACTACATATCGTACAACATTTCTTATCTTATTGTTTGTCTGTGGGTCGATATATTCAATACGATATCCTTGCAATGCATTATTTGCTCTCAATGCTTCTGGCAATTGATTACTATCGAGCACAATTCCCTTAACACTTGGTAATGATGATAACACACTACAATCAATTATTGTCGTAGTTACTTTTTTCGGCTTAATATATATTGTGTAAATTCCCAATTGACTGAATACTGATGCTGGAAGTCTTAAATTATAAAGTCCTTCAAGTAAGTTCTCATTTCCAACAAGTTGTTCATCGGTTGGTAAATAATTGTATGTTAATATCTCAGAAGCAGTTAGCTTGTAGATTGTATTATTACTAATTTCTCTACTTGGAGAATAGCTGTAATAAATGTCAATATCATCGATACTAACGTCTGAGGGTCTTATTGTTCCGTATGTTCCTACTGCCATTTTATGTGTTATTTACTATGTTAAAGAATCTACCACCAGCATATGTAGTTAAATCACTTAAACTTCTTATATATTCTAATCGATAGTTTTTATCAAATGCTGACAATTCTTGTCTTATTATAAATACATCATCAATAATTTTTGGGTTACTGATTATGTTTTCTTCATTCGGATTTTTTTGATACGGTACGTTGATGAAATCAGCACTACTTTCACCCTGTGCAGCCACGCTATATGTGGTAGTCACAGCACTAACATTGTCGATGTATTTAATTCCTGCGATATAATACGTTACACTAACACCAGATACTGAATTGGTGAAATCAACGCCATCCACTGAGGTACTGCCACCACCAACATATTGTTGAGTAAATGGGACACCAATTGCATACTTCTTTAATTCGGCTAATCGACTATATGATGTTGTACCAGTTACCATAATTGATTTTGCATTACTTCTAATTCATATTTATCAACCAATTTTCTATAGTATGGAAATTCAGTTCTTATTTTATTTCTCATCAACGTAAGATTTTTATCAACAAATCTTGTATCAAACCACATGTGCGTATATTTGTGAATATTAGCACTAATATCATGACCATGTTCACCAATAGAGTTTTCTGATAATATATCAAAAATTCTATATTTATTACGTATTGCAACAAAATAAAGTGTTAATTCCTCTGTAATTATTGATGGACGAAAACTATGTAAAGCATGTGTTGGGTCAGTATTCAATAATTCATTATTCAATACTCCCCGATACAACTTATCCACAGCAAGAAAATACATTGGTTGAACATGTTTTTTCATTCCAATTGTACCACAACTCGTAAATCTACCATCATATTCACTGATATCAATAATATCATTTTTCGATAAAAATTCCGCATTGTCTTTCACAAAATCTTGAGTTACAACATTTACATTTGCAGGTGTAATATCTTGAACAATAATATCATAATCTCCATCAATATATTCTCTAAACAAATCATCAAAAATAAATACATCTGAATCTACGTGAATAAATTCATCATTAATTATTTTCATTGCATCTACTTTATATAAGTTCCAAAACATGAAATCATTTTTATTTTCCATTAAAATAATTTCATCATATGGAATATATTTTATAAATGCATCGTATGCAGTTTGATTACATACCATTGTTACGTGTCCATAATACTTATTTAATGTCAAATAACTAAGTAAAAATGAATAAAAATTTAGTGACACCTTATTATTCTTAGTATATGGACTACCTTCCTTAAATAGTGCAAATGATTGTATTATTTTCATTAGTCAACATATAAAATTGTTATCCACCCACGATTAATTGATGGGTCATTATAATATTGGTTGGTTCTATATATACTACCAGTTCGAGTATTTAATGTGATGATGGCATCTTGCACACCACCACCTTTAGTAACTTGAATAAGTGGAATACTTGACCCACCAGTACCACTACTATCACTCAATAACTCAAAAAGCTGATATGTACCACTACCTAAATCATCACTTCGAATTATCACACTACTAATTCCCCTTATTTTATTATAAAAGAGTGGATTACCAACACTAAGCTGCGGTGATATAGATTTTGTTGAATCTACAACATCACCCATATTCCAAGAACCGATTTCAACTGTAATGCTTTTAATTGGATTTGAACCAGTAATCCATGTTTTCAAATTACCTAATGTAATATTTTTTGCTGGTTCTGTTGCTTTACCATATGCAATATTCATCGAAGAATCGGAAGGTTCGGATTCCTGAACTAAACCAAATAATTTTTTTTCTGCCATTTTTTACATTATAAATATATCGTTATTACTGTCTGTAAATACATCATCGTTACTGTCAACAAAAATATATACAACAGTTTCTTCTGTTTCTTCTGTTTCAACTGCATCAAAAAATCCAATATCATGTGAGTCTTGAGTTAACAGGAATTTAAAATAATAGTCCTTAGTTAAATCAGGAATAATTACAGTACCACCACTTGTTGAACCAGTAGTCACTGCTTGAAGCACTCTCTTTTTAATCACTTCCATTATCCAACTTTTTTTCTCAATAAAACCTTAATATCTTTTTCTGGATATTTGATTTCAAACATAGAATCCTGTGTCGAGTATATTGTGTTATTAGTAATTGCAATTTCACCAGTAGTTGTATCCGAAATACCCTGTGCAATAGTATTACTTGAATACTGACCACCGACCATATTAAATGCTTTAATACTAATTACGTTGATTACACCATTTGCACTGAGAATCTCACGTTGAAGCGGTCCCAAAAACACGTCTTGGTTCATTTCATGTGTATTGATGTTGAAGTAATCCATGACAAGTGTGATAATACTATTGGCAATCGTATTGTCAGTAATGTTTTCAACATATGCATCGATTTCAAATGCAAGATTATATATTTTACCGTCTTTAATTTCAACATAATCATTAATCATTCTGAACTGCGTGAGATATTCAGCAATATTTCCTTTTAGTAGTGAGTTACTACCATTATAAAGTTTACCATCAGAACCAATGTCAAGAATTGAAATTACTACCTTATTATTTTCTTTGAAAGCATTGGCACGAAAGGGAGAGCCGAACTTCCCGGGCATCTTATAGACCTGTAATAAATAGTCAGTCAGTGTTACATCCCTATTTTGTGCAGAGAAATTATATTTAATCAATTGTCTGATTTGCTCAATACTCAATCCATCGTTTCCACCAATTGCTGGGATTGGATTAGTCGTTTTTAAACTTCTTTGCACTGCCTGATTATAGTCCTGACGAGAACCATTTACAGATAATTCGTATGAACCAAGTTGTGTTAGAACTTCTGAACCAATATTTGAGTTAACTCCACCACCTGTTCTATATCGAACAAATAATGTATAGTTTGCTTTTAATTTTTCACCTAAAGCCGTGTTATTTAAAAAGTTTTCGAGAAAATAGCGATTGCTAACACCTTCTTTAAGAAATCCGTCTTGAAAGGCATTCACATCTGCATCACCTGAACCAAATGTTAATTTACAATATCCTTGAGGTGTGAATTCTTTTATGAATTTTTTTGTTACATCAATCCAAGTTGCTGCCTTTAATCCATCTGAATTAAGATTCACTTGTGAACTTGAACTATCTTCAACAAAAACTCGTTGTTGTGCAAGATAATCTACTTCATAATATCTATCGTTGAAATTATAAAATGCACCGATTTCTGGATTACTAACGTAACTCGTACCTTCCAATAAAATTACACTTTCAATTTCAATTACGTCTGGGTCTGGAAGTGTTATTGAAAAGAATGGTACTATGTCTGATGTGCTAATACTCTTTTTAAATACGCTTGTACCACCATTTAATACAACTTCACGTTTAGTGACAAGATAGCTCACCGTAATTCCATTAGTGTCTAAATTAGGCACAATTCTTCGATTAGGGTCACCAAGATTACTAAGTGGAGAGTTCCAATCAATGTTATCTTGAGTTTCGAAGATTTTTCCACCACCAATTACCTGTGCACCCTTTTTCAACACTGGGTAATATGAAGCATCTGGTTTATTTCCAAGTACTGGAATGACAACAGTGAAATCCACAACAGTAACACTCGGTCTTCTGGCTGGAACATTAAAACCCATATTCTTTGCAAGATTTAGTATTGATGACTTTTGTTGAGCATATTCTAACTGAGTTTCTTGAAATACTCTGTCAGTATTGATTGATAGGTTATTTGTAACACCAGCATTAAGGTCAATAAGCATTGCACCAACACTTGAATCAGTGAAATCTGAAAGAACTTCAGGATATGATTGTTTAATTAAAGAGATAAGGTCTGCTCTAATTTCACCGAAAGTCCTGCTTCCATATTGTATTACATTTGTTGTAGTATCTGTAGCCATATTCTATATTTTAAAAATTTAAATCAATATTACCTGTTTCACTAAGTGCACCTTCATTATATTCAAACTTTACGTTAACGTTTAATTGATTCTCAGATATTGGCTGCTTATAATCATCCATCAGCCAATTAAATGAAACTGATTTTATTTTAATCTGTGGAATATATTTTGAAACAGTATTTTTAATTTCTTCTTCAACCATGCTTGCAGTGATATTATCGTTAGGTTCGAAGATAAATTTCAATAAATTCGTACCATATTCGGGTTCACAGTATCTTTCATCCTTTTGTGTCAATAATAATAACAATAAATTGGAACTATATGAATCTTTAGTTACACGATTCATTGATAGAAAACCTCTTGTAGTATTATTATCCTGAAATGGAAATGTTACATTATATGAATTCATTCTAATCGATTTTCTATAAATACTTATAAATAAAAAAATCCCGACAATTTTGTTGTCGGGACTTGTCTGAACCTTGTCGGAATTATATTATTGACCAGATTTTTTACCACGTTTTCCTTTGGTAGCTGCCTTTGACTCGTCTTCTTCCTGTTTTTTCTTGTCGAAAAGACTTTTAATTGACTCGTGCAAAACAATAATGGATTCGTGTCCATATTTCTGCAACACACCAGTATGTGTATTAAAATTTGGTTTCTCAAGAGATACTGCATCACTATCGCTAACACTTACACCTGCAAGACACTCAACGATTGCAATTTCTTGCATTTCTGGTGTTAACTGGTCGAGAATTTCCTCGTTAAATACCACTGCGAAGTTCACACCATCAGTAAGAATCTCAACAATATCGCTTGTCTTAACGATTTTGTACAATTCTTTCTGTTTGTTGTTACACAATACTTCAAACATTAACCATTGAGGAATGCTTGTTTTGTTTCGTACTTCATCAAATAATGTAATTACATCCTGAGACGCTTTTTCAATTTTTGCCATAAAATTTGTTTTTAATTATTAATAGTTGAATTATATTTAGAATGAATATCATCAATCTTTTTTGATAGTTCAGCAAACATCGGGTCTTCCCCATCAAGTTCTTTTTCAAAACTATCTTCAAGTTCTTCGCAGAATGAAAGCATATCAACAACACTTGCCTTAACCATTTCTTCGATTTCAACAAGAGTTTTTAACTGATTATCAACTAAGTTCATCAGGTCTGCCTTGCGCTTGATTTCTGCATCAGCAAGTCTAATTTCTTCCATTTTTTTCTCATACTCAGAATTGAGTGATGCAGCCTCTTCCTCAGTAACTGTCCTAACACCAGCTTTTTCAAGACGGTCATTAACAGTTTTTTCCAAGTCTTCAAGGTCTCTTTCACTCTTAATACCACCTTTAGGTATTTTACTGTCTGCAAGTGCGTTAATTTCTAATATTTTCTTCGCTGCTTCTGAATTAAATTCACCTTTATCAACAGCGTTTTTTAGGTTGTCTAAAAATGATGCCATATTACTATTTTTTATTGTCCCACAGTCTGCATTTCAATTCCTTCGAATTTCCAGACTTCATGAGTATCGTTATGTTTTACTCTTTTAATTAATTTAATGATTCCAAATCCAGTCAGTTCACCATAATCATTCTTCACAAATATACTCTTAATATTCGTAATTTCCTTAAAAATTTGAGAATTTTCATCAATATCCATTGTCTTGAACTTCAATGGTATAAAGAATTCAAGCTGTCTGAATTCAAATCCAATCTTCTTTACGTGTACATATTCTGTTAGCTGTTCAATTTTATTTTCAATGTTTTCGTCATCACGATGCGCTTTAATTGGAAATTCAAATTGTTTGGATTTCTTAATCATGTCTGTGACTTCAAATTCAACGTCTTCCTTAATGCTCTGCTCCACAACATCGAGTACCTTTACAAATCCAACTTCAATTGGTTTATTATTGAAAATATAGAGAATTTCATAGTCATCATCCTTAGTACGTCTTTCTTCGTATTCTGCGGTGAGTACTTCACCAAGAGTCTTGCCAGCATGTTTATGTTTGTCATCGAAGAAACCATAATGCTCATACCTTCTACCATATTGGTCTTTCATACCATAGCTTGTACCATATTTATCAGCAGCAACTGCCATTTGATGTGGTGTTGCGTTTCGAATAAATAGGTCGGCTTTTTTTAGTATTTCATAGTAATCCTGAACATACTTTTCGTCACGCTTCCCAGCGTAAAACTTTTCAAGCAATGGATTCCTGCTACGCATTCGCTGCGTGTGATTATTCCTTTCACCCAAATTATTGGGGTCTGCTTTGAGAATTTCATGTTCGGTGTTATACAATGCAATGCTGAGGTTAACCAACACCAAATGTATTTTAATGTAAATCCAGAGCAATATGTTTTGAAAGAACTTCTTCATTATTTCTTGGTTGTTGTCACTTGAGGATACTTTTTCATTACTCGTTTATTTACATCAACTGCCTTCAGTAAACCCAGTGCAGTTTTATTTGACATTTTGTAGTCTGGAAACAACTTCTTAATCTCAAGAAGTTCACGTCTTAATGCCAAGTCCTTGAAAAATAGAATAACATATACTCTAATTGACTTGAAGTATCTAAGTAGCCTTTTATACCAAACAACTTTTTTTCTTCGTCTATAATAAATTTGGTTAAATGCATGTATCGCATTGATTGGAGACAATACTCGTTTCTTCCAAGGAAGTGGAATTGTCCATTTTGGTGCTGTTTTGGTAAGTTCTTGTTTTAAATTAAATAAATATAATTCAAACGCTTTTGCTAATGCTTCTTCAAAATCCTTATCATCAGGTTTAGCATAAATATGCAATCTAACGAATGCACGAATTTTTTCCAACTTACTATCTACCAGTTTATCGTATTCAACTACCGATAGATGTTTTGGCTTTCTTTTTAAAAAACTAAATATTCTCATGTTATTAAATTTAAACTATTGCTAATGTTTTTGCTACTGCTGCTTTATAAAATTCAGCACGCTTCTTTGTAACTTCTGCCAAATTATATTCAACTTTGAAGTCTTCATATAGTTGCTCACCAAGTTTCTTACGAAGGTCAGCATCTAATATTAATTTTTTCAAGTACTTCTTCCAGTACTTATGTGCGTTCTTTTCTGCGGGAATTAATATACAATTTTCCATATGTTTACCATGAACGTTATATGGTGGAATATCGCTGCATACGATTGGAAGTTTTCTTGTCCAGCATTCTACCTGTTTCAAGTTTGATTTCATTCGATTAAATTCGTTATCAGCAAGAGGTGCGATTACAATATCAGTTTCATCAAGTACTTGTGCATAAGTATTGGCTTTTTGTGTCCAACGTCTGCCGAAATTACCCTCATTTTCATAGGTTACATTTCTTTCGTAATTTCCAAGCCATTCGATATAATCTTTATTGGTAATGTTTCTATGATTATCAGTAAGAATGTTTTCATAAATCAAATATACACTCTCTGTTGACTGAATATCTCTTTGTTTTTGGTTAAACACTTTATCCCTGTATTTATCTTTCAATGCCTGTGGTATTGGGATTAGATTAATATCACCTTTGGACTTGTTAATCGCTTTAACAACATGATTAGTCCACAATCCCATTTTTTGCAATTCATCACCAAATTCCTGATTGAATGTAACGTCAGTAGTACTACCTTCAGTATCCCAACCAGCGATAATTACTTTGAACCTGTCTTTCAATTCTGGGTCAGAATTAAGTACATTAAACACACTTTCCAGTTGTTCAACGTCACCCATGTGAGAAGAACCTGCCATATATGTGATTCGAATTCTACCATCTGGGTCTGGTTTCCAGTTATTTTGGAATTGTTTCATCCATGTAGGGTCAGTTGAGTTATAAAATACCTCAACATTATCTTTTCCAGTTACCTTACGGATTTCAGATGCAAAAATATCTGTAGTAGTTGTAACGTAATCTGCAATCTTTAAGTTTTCAATGATTGGAACATGCAATTTCTTTTCAAGATTCATTGCATAGAATGGATGTTTCTTATGTAAGTTCCAGTAGTCATCGATATCCACCATCAATATTGTACCAGCTTTTCTCAATTCACTTGCAAGTGCTAACATCTGTTTGGTTTCACCCAAAAACTGACGATGGTAATGAATGATATGAAATGTTTTTAAATAGTCAACTATTTTTGGGTCATTGAAATCCAGTTCAGGATTTATCTCTACGTGAAATTCATCACTATGATTTCTATCGAGTTCAGTTGCTGGTGTTAGTGTTCTAAAATAATTAACCCCTGCACCGTCAAGGTTATAAAATAAGATTCTGATTTTGCCGTCCATATTGTCTTTATAAATAATTATAAAATAATGTAATTTATTATTAAATACGTGAAAAATCGATAAATCTTGAATAATCTTGAAATAATAATGAAAAAAGCCAACATTTAGTTGGCTTTTACTTATTTGATAATCGAATATTATTAGGCTTCTGTCTCAGTTTCCTCTTCTTTTTTACTTAGTTTTTTTTTATTGAATGCTGTCTTTGCTGCAACAATTTTTTCTTCGTCATCATCTACCACGACAGATTTTTTCACTGTTTTAGGTTTAGCTTCTTCTACTAACTTAGTGAGTTCAACTGTTCCAATTTCAGATACTGTGATTAGGTTTTTTATTCTTAATCTATGTACTGATAGTGGAAGTGAAGGCACTGTTAGAAAGACGGTTTCCCCCGGTTTCACAGCAATTATTTTCTTCGTAATATTATCTACATATTCAACATTAAGTACTGCGTTGAAATTGTGTTCACGTTTTCCAAGACTGTTTGTTATGTTAATAATTTTGTATGTGCTCATAGTTTTAGTTATTTTAATCCTTGGATTAGTGTGTCACCGTATTTGATTCCATCATAACCCATTTTTCTTGCTTTTTCTGCAATAGCTTTATTTTTTAAATTAATTGTGGGTGAATTATATTGTTCACTTAGTTTTTCAAAGTTTACGTGTGGAAACCAGCTTTTTGCCAAAATATCCACAGGCTGTTGACCATCTTTATATGTAACGCCAAGTGAAGCAGTATCTAATAGATTTTCAAAATCAATCTGATATTTATCGAATCCTTTTACTGGCTTTAGAGTAAAAAAGTTTCCAACGATTGAGTTTTCTTTTATCGGTTCTTTTCGATATGCAATAATTGATTGCTGATTGGCACTCGGAGTTTCAGTCTGGACTGCAAGATTATCTTCTTCTAATGAAGATAGAAATTCGCTGTCACTAACTCCACTATTGATTTGATTGTCGGAATTTATTACATCTTGTCCAACAACCTCTTCCATATTACTTGACTGCTCGTATTCGTAAATGTCCTGAATCTTATTTAAAACTCTACTGGCATCCTTGTCATTCAAGTCAATTTTAACTGCCTTTATTTTAATGTTATCAAGTAATGCACGAACCATTCTATGATGACCATCAAGAACTTTCATGTCATTGCTAATCCAAATTGGATTCATGTCATCGACATTTACATGACCAACTTCATCACTAAATGTAATTCCTTGTGATGGTTGTAATTCATTAGGGTCAACTTCTGTTGTTTCATAACCCACACCATCATCATCAAGTTTTTGTAGCACAATATCAAATGGTGCACTTACTTGTGGTAAAAAACGTGGTTTATATCTCATGTCAATCATCGTAATATTTTTAATATAAATACAGATGTTTTATTTTTCATCGAAACAATATTTCCTAATAATAGCTTTTAATCCCTCAATATTAATTGGTTTCTCAATGAATTGTGCAAAACAACTTTTATTTTTCTCAGAAACTGCACCATAAACACTATATGCTGTTTGTGATATTATTGGAATTTCTGGATGTCTTTGTTTGATAATAACCGCAGCCTCTTCTCCACCCATTACTGGCATATTAATATCCATTAGTATTAAACAAACATCTGAATACTTATCACAATATTCCACCGCCTGTAAGCCATTTTTTACCTGAATTAATTCAATATCAAATTCGTTCAACATTTCAGTAAACAGATAGAAATTCATGTCATTATCTTCGGGAATTAATACTTTTTTCATATTACTATTTTTTTATAAAACTCGAAATCACCTCATTTACAATGGTAACTATTTTATTTTTGGCTTCAAGCAATGATAGACTACCACTTGCAGCCAAGTATATATTAAATACTATGTTTTTAGGAATCATGTTACGAATACCCTCATATGACTGAATATCTGTATCACGGTCATCATATACATTAATCTCTTCAATGCTTGGAAACTCTTCTAAATACCTTAAAATTTTCTCACCCTTCGTTCTTTCACTACGCTTCATGTCAACCTTATCAACACGAATATTGTTTTTATTTAAGACTGCTTCGAGTTGTGGGCGTAACTTTTCCATACGTGATGTTAATATTATCACATAAGTATCTGGTGTTGAAACCTCTTTTTCTAATTGTTTCAGCACGCTTGGAAACGGTCTGATGTCAAAAACATCTAAGTCAAGGCTTTCAGGTCTGCCCCACCAGCCTTTATGTGGATATGGGTAACCCATTTTATCTTGCCATAACTGTATGCCATTCTCTTGTTCAGGAGAATTCATCAGTGTTCCGTCAAAGTCAAATGCTACTAATCTTTTAATCATAAATCTTTATATGTCATATCATTAATTCCAGCAACCTCTAAACAATATTCAATAAATAATCGTTTAGGTATTAAATAAAATGTCATATCTTTTGTAACACCATCTTCCTGTGTTACTGGATATTTCCTTTTATATTGAATTTCATTTGGATGATTGTTGATACATGTCCTAATCATATCCGTTTTAATTAAAAACATTTGAAATCCATCGCCAATCTGCCAATAATCAGCTTTCGTAATCAATAATCCAGACAATCTACCATTACAACCAGTTTCAATACAAATATTACCAGTTTCATTAGCCTTTTCATCAAACTTACATTCAATAGTTTTTTGTTGATGATTTTCAGCAAAATTACCATCATGAAGTATTATATCATAAAAGCTATATTCACTTTTAATCTGATTTCTATATGCAAGTGGATTAACCTTTTCGTTAATATCTTTCAAACAAAAATCTTCAAAATCAAAACCAAGTTTAGATGATTCTTTCCAATCTGCCATATTATTTTCTTACTTGAGTTACAATTCCTTTCAATACAAGCGGAAACTCAATTGGTCTCCATTCAGTTAAACTGTTTGACATCATTGGCTTACCGCCACCCTGCCTATTAACTGCTAAGGTAATGTGTGCTTTCTTGTTGTTAGTTGGGTAGCCATCCACACCAACTGCCATAACCTTATCATCTATCGCATAATCAACAACAGTTAGTTCGATTTCCTTATCCAAATCCTGCACATATTTAGAATCAATTGCACCTAAGTTCAAAGTCATATGATGTGCAATAACTTCCCAACCTTCGGGTATCATTTTACTGAAAACCTTAATAAGTTTCTGTTTTGATGTTTCATCAAGAACGATACCAGTATATGCAATATTATTCATTTCAACGTTTTCGTTAAGTACATCCCTATCTGTCAATGCCCAGAGCAATTCTTGTCTTAGCTTTTCATCACCAACTAATTCAACAAATTCGTCTTCGAAGAATCGTAAAACAGACTCTTTTGAAGGGTCTCTGAATCTCTCACCTTGATTCCATTGGTCATATTTTTCGATAAAGAAGTCTACATTAACTTCCTGACCATCAGCTTCCCAAGAATTTTTAGGTTCAGAGAATCCATATTCATTGACATCATTTTTGCCCAACAAAGATAGTAAATCTTCTTTATTATTTTCAACAATATCTGAATAGATTTTCAATAACATCATTTTTTGTGCATCACCAATCTCCTTACCCTTTAATCCTAATTGCATTAAGTCATTACCATTTAAAGCAAGTTCATTCACAGTCTTTGGGTATTTACCCTGAAGTAATTCCTGTGCTGCAGTTTCAATTGCAGTTGGCAGTATCTGGCTTTGTAACGATGGTGGTGAAATAACAAACATATTGTGTGCAATAGTTCTTGCAACAATACTGTTTTCTGCACTGGCGTTATCAAATGCCTGTTCAAGTGCTTTAATCTCTTTGAATGAATCAATATCACCCTTTAGTTTCTCCTTGAAAAATGCAGCAGGATGCTGCACAACTCCATATGTCATAAGAAATATAAATTCACCCATAGTTCGCACACCGTCAAAATCTCTACGACCAAGCATTGAAGGCTTGATTTCATTACCAAATATCTGCTTAAATAAACCTGTATTTGCAAGCAACTCAACACCTGTCAATTTATTACCCTTTTTGATTATTTTATCAAATTCAGTCAAAATTCTTTCAGGTGCAATTTCTTTTACACGATGTGCATTATCGATTATCATTTGCATAGTCTCTGGCTCAATTGTAAAACCAAAACGACTTGCGAAAGCCACCATCCGAATCATTCTCAATGGGTCGTCACTAAATGCATCTGGATTGGCAGCAGATATTAATTTATTTTTGATATCATCCAAACCACCCAATGGGTCAATAAATTTTCCACTATTAATACTAATTGCCATTGCGTTCAGTTTAGCGTCCCTTCTGATTAGGTCGTCTTCAATTGGCAGATTTTCATCACTTTGAACATCAAAACCACGATAACCGCCTTCACCGTTTGGCATTTCTTTACGAGGTAATGCTATATCATAGTCAAGTCCATCAGAATCAATAAACTTAAGTACACCAAATGATTTACCAACAGCATCTACTCTACCAAATTTTTGTAGATGTGCAATTAATATATCTATTGGCACATTTCGAACAATTAAGTCAATATCCTTATTGGGCTTATTTAGTATAAGGTCTCTGGTTGCTCCACCCACAACATAAATGTCTGATTTTAAATCAGTTATTAGTGATTTAATAAATAACTTTTGTCTTATATTTAATATAAAGTCTTGTATATTACTCATTTTAATTCTTTTATTAATGTTTTTTCACAATAATCGAGATTCTTTTTTAAATCATTTTCCCACAAATATATTATTTTAAATCCTTTTGATTGTAAATAATTTAATTTTCTTCTATCACGATTAATATTTTTTTCTTGTATACTATCAAACGAATTATAAAACTCAGGATTGCCATGCCAATAATCTCCTTGAACTTCAAGAATTGTATCATTAACTACAAAGTCACAATTATAATAACCAATGTTTATTTTTTTTTGATATGTTAAACACAACTTAATTAATAATTTTTCTGCAATTTTTTCAGGTAATGTATCGATTTCCGAATATTTATCCCTTTTAATAATCCAATCTTCTCTTAATTTATCTTTTCTTTTTTTTAAATCTATTTCATTTAAATTATTCCAATAGTCAATAATACCTCTTTTAATTTTCAGTTTTATTGTTTCATTTGGTGAAATACCTTTATTGTGTGGTATTTTCCCATGCATACCATTTTTTTCGCCAGCCAAACCAATTTTACCAATTTTATCTATAGACAGCTTTTTTTTTATGGAATTTGATTTTTCAACACCATAATAATCATCATATGTTTTGCCACTTATCTTTGACGATTTTCCATACATGCCATTTTTTTCACCAGTACTTGCACTACGTCTATTAGATGCTTTAACATCAACATTACGATAAAACTTTAATCTTTTTGCCTTAACTTTAATTGATGTTAATGTTCGTCCACTAAAATAAGTAATTATATCAGCATCATTTGTTTCAGAATAAATGCTTCTTAGTAAATTTATTTCCAAATCATTCCATTTGTTTCCCATAAATATAAATAGTATAGAAGTGCACGAAATATTCTAAACGGGTCTATTATTTTACAATAATAATTTAGCCTCATTAATATTATTTAATATTAATTGTGTTTCACTAACACCTCTCTTCTTCTCTATGAAGATTGCATCATGAGTTTCGAGAAATTCATAATCAGGTGGTAAATTTTTCTTAATATATTGCAAATATAGTTTAAATCTTCCTCTATCTTGCACATGCATCGTATTTCTTTTTGTGGGTTCAATTTCAATGCTAACTGGTTTTGTATTAGCAATGAAGCCTTTCATCACCTTTAATAAGGTTGCCATTACTCTATATAGCTTGCCTTTATTCACAACAACATTGAAATTATAATGGTCGGTATCAGCATCTTTAGTACCAAATGCAACATACCATTTATTATCACCTAATGATTGTTCGTTAAATATGATTTCATAATAATCATTATCTTCGGTTCGAAACGAATATTCCTTTTTATAATCATCACTTCTTTTAATCGTAACATCATATGGTTGAGCATTGCCCTCACCAGTTTCATTTAAAACGTTTTCAGATATATAACTCGCCAGTTTTGCTTTATTATCTGCACTATTGGTTCTGAACATGTCACCACCATCAGGATTTTCATATGCCAAATATATTTGATTATCACCATATTTAATGCTGTCAAAAAACATGGTTTTCAACACGTGTTTCACACGTTTCTTATCGTAACCATTAATTGATAAACTACCAGAGAATCTATCTTGATAATATTGATATATAACTCTTACCCAACCATCTTTAAATGCTTGTTCAAATACATCGTCAAGCATGAAAAGATTTGGGTATTTAGTTCGAATATATTCTGCATGTTGTAGTTGTGGAACTTGAATAAATTCATTGCTTGGTGATACCCATCCCCAATAAGTTTTATTATATGGAATTGATGCTTCAGTAAGTGGTTTAATATCTAAGTTACTGATATCACCCTGATTACAAGCAGCACTTGTATTACCTTGACCACCTAACTTACACTTTTTTTTTACATTAACAGTACTGCTCCCCGCCATTGATGACAAAACCCTTTCAACAAGTTCGTCAATCGTATATTTATCTTGAGTTGCATCACTTGCATGACGATATTCTAAATCTTCATTAGTTCTGATATTATTATCAGTCATTGGTGATGTATCGTTATTATCATACACTGGAAAATCATCCCTGCCTATTGAATCAATAGTTGAGAACTTAGAAGTAGCATCTTCGGGAATATATAATAGATTATTATCGTCAATTGGTGGTTCAGGAGTACCCATACGACCACCTACGTCAAAATATTTAAGAACACCATTTTTATATCCAAGATTTGCTATTACGGTATAGTCATTTGACTTAATACTAAAGTTATCCATTTCTTGTTTGATGTTCAGCAATCCAATGACGTAATCATATGCAGCTTTTCTGTCGGGTTCTGAAACATTTGCTTCTGGATTAGCTGTTAGAATTTCCTTCGCCTTTTCAGCCAATGTGTTATAATCAAAATTTCTTCTCATTGGCTTATAAAACATATTAAGTCCTTGATTTGGGAATATCAATGCAAGGTCTTCATCAAATTTTCTAAATCTTTCGAGTGGTTTTTCATTAATATTTTCTTCAAGTAATCCAAAATATGCTTTATTCGCTTCAGTATCAACAATTTTATATATGTTAAAAATTTCGGGAAGATATTTTGGGTTTCCTCTCATTAGTTTTATTCCAGCATCTGCTTCACTAACATCTGCAGTTAGTTTTAACACCAAATTATCATTGATTTCAAATGCAAAACCATTTTCGCCCTTACCTAATAATTTCGGAGTAGTTAATCCTAATTTCTGTGCAACGATATTTGCCATATTCGTTGCATAATTTGCGTCAGATAAACTAAACATTTGAACATCAGGAACATCGGCTTCATTAATAACATATTCCTCATGATTTAGTTGTTCTTTCTCATAAAACTTCTGGGAAACAAGGTAATCTTGAAGTTCCAATAAGTTATTGTAAAACAATTTTTTGTTTTCAACAACGTTAAGGGTTTCTTTGATATTATTTACACATTCATTGAACTTGTCAGCTAAGAATGGTAGATTAGGTAAACGTTTTTCAGGATATTTATTTCTGTTTTGAACATAGTCAATGAATTCTTCATTCATTGGTTCATCACCATCGCCCACACCTTGTGGAATTAATGCCCACATTCCACGCCTTTGGTCTTGACCAACATTACCAATGTCTGAAAGCATATCATCATTGCCATCGGCAAAGTTATACATTTCATACATTTGATATTTATTGGGTTTTCTTTCATAGTGTGATGAATACACTTCATCACTTAGACCATAATCAGTTAGAACGATTGATGGTTGACCATCACGAAGTACTTCACCATATGTACTTGGTCTTCCCATGTCACCTGCGTGTTGACTGTAATTAGCAATCAAATCGCCAATCTGTGTTGCAAATTCATTTTCCCAGAAAAAATCTGTTAGTTCTTGGTCTTGACGATGAATTGGTCTACGACCCTTAGCTTGTGACTCATAATTACTGAGAAAGTAATATAGGTCACTAAGACTTGGAATACCTGTAAGTTCTTTTATTCTTCTTTCAGTAACTTTTTTTGCTTTTTCTGAAATTATCCACGCATTATCATCAGCACTTTCATAAACAATTGTAACAATATGTTGAGTATCTTGATAACGACCAGTATCCATTTCTGCACCATTTTGTGCAACACCTTTAGGATTTTTAGCCAGCTTTAGAACTTTCTGACCATCAATATCATAAACGATTCTACCACTACCACTACCAATTCTTTGTAAGTTTCCATCAGCAAATTTTATTCTACCTGCAAATGAGTTGATTTTAAGTAGTTCACTTAAGATATTTTCAAGAAATTCTGCGTATGTCATGTCTGTATATTATATTCATAAATACAAACTTAAGCTAAAAAAAGTGCAATGGTTATTGCACTTTCTTTTTAGCGTTAGCTGCTTGTATTTCTCGAATTGTATCATATACAAGCGTTTTTATCATTTCTTTGTTTTCTGTAAGTACTTCTTTGATTCTTTCAACGGCATACATTTCAATGATTGTGCTTTTGATTGCTTCTTCGAAGATAGGACCGAGATTTTCACTCAAGTAATTATTTACAGTATTCTTAACATTCTCTGTAAGATATGCTTCATTAATCTGCATTGGTTGTCCAGCATATTGTGGATTGTTTTGCATTGGCGCACCAATTGCTGGAATTTTACCGAAATTTTCAATTGATTCCGCAAGAGTTTGTTTACGTTTTCTTTCCAAATCAAAAAACAATTGTTCATCCCTTTCAGGTGACATATCTACTTGTCCATGCTGTACTGGACGCTGTTGTTGTTGAACAGGAGTTTCACTAATTACGTGCTTCTGTGCTTCGCCATGTTTAGCTGCAACCTTATTTTCAACGATTTTAATTAAATTGCTTGAAGCAGTATCTCTGCCAGTTGTGTATGCTGTCAATAATCCATTTAAGAATTCATCACGTGGTTTTATACCACTACCTACAGTTTCTCCAAGTCTTGATGAAACCATATTTCTTTCCTTCTTACGGCTATCGATTTCATCTTTTATTTTATTTAAGTCAAGAGTTTTTGCCATTTTATAAAATTTTATTATTTTTTATAAATACGTTATTGTTTGAAAAAAGTCTTTATTTTGAATGGTATTGTAGTGATTTTTTCTTCTTCCTTCATAATTTTCGAAAATCCTTTATCCATATCCTTTTGTTTCTTTTGTTCAATGCCAGACTGTGCCTTGTTTTTAACGTCTTTAAAGAATTTATCATCTGCTGGTGCATTTGCATTAACAATCGAATCATAAAGATAAGGTAAACTTCCTACAATTGCAGAATCAGGAATGTTTTTTGTTCTAACATCATTGGTAGTTATTAATTGAAAATTGTTTTTATCGTCAATTACTACCATGTAATTGCTAAGGCTTTTCTTATGAAACTTACTTGCAAGGTCACGTAACTTAATAATATCATTTGACGTGATTTTCTTCCTATTTTTATTACCTCTACGAATACTATTCCACACAGCTTCCTTATCAGGCATGCCAGTACTTGGAACTTCTTTTGAATATTTGTAATCAACATCGGGTTTAGTTTTTGTAGAAACATATGCTTCAATGCTTGTCATATCATCATCACCACCTTCATGATAACCTGCAGGTATCATTACCGCACCATTTGAATCGTGAAACTTCTTACCAATTGGTAAAATTTTCGATATTTTATCGACTCGGAACATGCGCCACCCCGGTTTCACACCCTCTTCATCAGACCAAAAATCGTGATTTTGACTATCAGTACGTGTTGGTCTATTGTCGAAATGATAACTGTTTTTTGGATTATCTTGCCATGCTCTCAGTACTTTATTGCCAGACTTATTTGTGCCCAAAACATAAGGTCTTATTGTTCGATATCCTTTTGGTGTTTTTTCATCACCAGAATAATATAAGTAAATCCATTCATGGTTGTTTATGGCATCCACAAGAGAATTTCCACCAACGCCTTCTGAAACAAGATGACGAAAGTTTTTAATGTTTTCGAACAATAATTTTTCCTCAGTTAACATTATGCATTTCCTGAATTATATTCTTTATTTTGATTATACCTATTACTTGCAAGTAATGCATTTCTTTTTTCGATATCAAGTACTGTTCCAACTGAACTTGAGGCACTACCATCTTTAGGGTCTCTACCTTTCATGTCACCATCTGAAATTGTATCTGGTGTACTTGGCAAATATTCCTTATTTACTGTATAACGTGCAGCATTTTGTGCAAGTGAACAATCATAATATTCCTTACTTATTGTTTCTAATCTACTCATTTTAGTATTATTAATTTTTTTCTGTTATTTACTATAAATACAAATTATTCATATTTTTTAAAGACAAGTGTAATATATTCCATTAAATGTGGAACAATATCCAAATACTTCATTTCACTTGTATCATACCATCCATAATTAGTATTTTCGTCATTAAGTTCAATGTCGGTTGGTTCACCTTTATACCTGCAGGCAAAAATGTGTTCAACACTATCTGCATTTCTATGAATACTAAAAGATTTGACAAACTTTTTAATCTCCAAGCCAATCTCTTCTTTAATTTCTCTTTCACATGCTTTCTGTGGGGTTTCGCCCTTTTCAATTGCACCACCAACAAGTGCCCATTTATTTGGCATCCAAATGTCCTTATTGTCTGCCCTTTTTAATAACAATATTTTATTATCATCATTCACAATAACAGCCACTGCGTTCTTTTTCAGTTCTTTCTTTTTCTTTTTATCCTCATTCAAACGTGGTGTTTGATATGGTTTTAGTTCAGAATTTGGGTTCGATGTCATGTCCTGACGTACTTGTTTCGCCCTATTTACCCCATCCCTTTCTTGATTTAATTTTGACTCAACAAATGCTTTCATTAGTTCACCACCTGCAAGACCATACTCAATATTACTTGAAAATCCGTTATTATTAAAGTCATGCTTCAACTTTTCCATATAGGGGTATGTAATACCATCACTACCACCATGAGTTAAAATATGGTCAGCTTTTTCACGTTGACCATCATTTGGTTTATAGGTTAGTATCATTCTTCGAATATATTCAAGAATATTTGAAGGAACGATATACTTGTTATTATATAATGCTTGGTTTGACATTACTTGTTCTCCAACAAATTAATTAGCTTATCAATATCTTTTTTCTCCAGTTTGTTAATCAAACCAGCAATTTTTTCGATTTTCTTTTCTCTAACTTCTTTATCTTCAGACTTATTTGATATTTCATCCTCGCCTTTCTTATCAACTACCTTGTCTTCAACAACTGCTGCTTCATCAATTGGTTTTACACTCTTCTTAATGTGTGACTCAACTATATCAATAATTACTTTTGCCCAAAAATCCTCAATTTTTGTGCGTTCATTTGAAGGATTTTCTTCTTCTTTTTTTGAAAGAATTCTGAATTCAGATTTTAGTTTATTTGGATTTCTGTAATAATACTCTAAGGTTTTCATGTACATTTCGTACATGAGTTCAGTCCAATCTTTAATTTGTTCTTGTTGACCCTGATTTTCCTTACCTTCCATGAATGGCATAAGTGTAAAGCCAAAGCGACCCAACATGTCATATCTGAAGGGTTGTTGACCTATCTTAGCATTATTGTCAGTAGTATTGCTGGCAGCACTTTCCAAGTCACTACCACTTGTTGGAACAGCACTATTACCAATTAACTCACCATTTGAATCGATAATTTCAAGTAAGTCTTTCTTTTTTAATTTCATCTGTGCACATTTTCATATAAATACTTAATAATATCAATATGCACCATCCCCACCATCATCAACATCTAAATATTCACTTGCCTCGTCATCAACAGCAGCATCATTACTTTCCATGAATGTTTCGAATGCACCCTTTGCTTCGGGAATATCTGCAAACAATTTTTCCATAGTATATGTCAAGTCAATGTTGAATGCCTGTTTAAATTCAATAAAATATTGTGATTGTTTCTTGGCTTTAGATTCTAAGAATAAATCTCTATCAGTTTTGACTGTAAGTTCACTTTCTCCCAAATCGTCAATTTTCTTCTGATTTTCTTCTCGGATTCTATCAAGTTCTAATTCAACTTCGCTTTTAGGTATATCAACATTGCTTCTAACTACCTGAATATAAACGTCATTATATAAACCAACGTGATATTCACTACCATCTTTAACTAATACTAAATCACCATTACTATAATCATCATTGATTGATTTAATTTTAGGTTTACCACTTGCTACCATCTTTTCATTAAGGAAGTCCAAAGCGTTCTGATAAATTTCATAGTGAACATTATATTCGTCACGCATTTTAAAGCCATTCCAAATATTTCTTGGGTCATAACCAGTTTTATTCCAGAAATCAACTTCCAAATCTTCTAAGTGCATTGCTTCATCATAATTGTCAGAATCAAAATTCTTCAACTCCAATTCATTGTGCAATGGATTGAATTCGAATTTTTTTAACTCACCTTGCTTATTTATCTTGACAAGCATTTTTTTACGAGTTTCTTCGTCAAACCCTACTAATAGGGTTTCAACTCTCGTATTAAATGCTGCAAGATATTTTTTATAATTGTAAGTACCTGTCATATTCGGATTATCCTGCAGGTCTTTTGCACTAATTAATTCGCAACGCAATACCACTTCACCAGTTTTTGTGTCTTTCTTCACATCACCATGTGATTTCATAGTACCTACGTTAACATAATACACAACGCTATCCAATTCAGGTTCTTGTGGCATATAATTGGCAACCAATTTAGCCATTACATCAATGTCATTAACGTTTTTAATCTTTTCAAGATTAAATTCTGATTTATGTTTTTCAAACAAGTCCCTTACGATTGCCTCACGTTTCTGGATTAACAATTCCATGTGTGCTTGGGCAGCTTTATCCTTACCGTTTTTATCACTACCCCTGTTTTTATATGACTTTAAACTTATCTTAATCTTACTTTTACTCGCAATTTTCTTCAATGGAATTCTCATGTAACGAATATCTTCAGCATAACTGTTGTAATATTCCACGAATTCCTTGCCTTGCCCATGAAGAATCATATCCAAACCCTTATCAATAAAAGTTTCAATATATTCTGGCATTACCTTTGATTTAATGGTATTACCTGTCAACTTAATCTTTTCCTTCAACTCACCAGTTTTCTTGTCTTTAACAAGTGCCAATGAACCATAGTTGATACGTGAAAGGTTTAAACATGAAATACTATCACCATCATCATCAACACTCATATATGGTGCTTTCATTTCTTCCCTGTTGTACTTTTTGATAAGTGCTTGAACACCTACTTGACCATCATACTTCCACATGTCTTCAATAAGACCTTCTGGTTGGTCATAAAGTACACCATCATCAGTTACTCTAATTGTAGTCGTATCTGGTATATGGAAGTTTATACCGTCAGTAACTGCAAGCAGTGCAACCAATCCATATTTACTAAACCAATCAATACCATGTCTTAGGTGTAATCTACCGACACAAGTAATTCTTGCAGCACATACGTTATCAGACCAGTTGAAACTGATATTTGAACCCAACGCACCAAACAATGAGTTATTCAAAATCTTGATAGGCAACTGTTTGATTTCAGACATTAAAATTTCTGCCTGAGTCAACGCATTATTTATGTATTTGATGTAGATTTCAGGGTCAATTTCTTTCAACAATATGACCTCTTCTTCATTCAATTTTTTCTTTTTAGCTAACTTCTTGTAAATGTTACGAGTGGTTGTTAAATACAACAACAATTTCTTCATAACACCTGTTATGTCAAAAATCGGGAAGACACCTTCAGTCAACTGAATCATTGGATACAGTGAAGCGTAGTCAATCTTTTTAATCCTTTTTGTATATCCAGTCTTGAAACATCTTGCCAATCCACCACTAAACTTCTCATATTTATCTGATTGTGGAATAGCCAAGTCGTTTTCATAACTCCAAGCAGTCAACAATAAGTTCCAAACCGCAGCAGTTCCCATCGTACATATACGCTGATATGTGGTAGGCACAATCTTTGCCAACATGAATGATGACTGATTGTAGAGTTCATCAACATGTTCGGTTTCCCACAAGTCATCGAGCAAGTATTGCTTAACAAGTTTTTTACCACCAATAAAGTTTATCATACCCTTTGGTAGTGCCTCAGTTCTGAACCAGTCTACAAATACCTTTGACTGATTAAGACATTGACCTCTTAATCTTTTATATTCTTCATCGCCAATAATGTTTTTATTAACCTGAAGTTTATACAGGCACTTAGCAACATCCTGATATTCATCAGGCACTTGAACATATTCGTTTTTATCGTTAATTAAGAAGATTTTATTTTCGAGATAATATTTA
>Ga0316608_1000166_pt1 | contig 35757 bp, 29 predicted proteins | sample MIS2016152B_MG_FD_207673 | JGI IMG/M metagenome (GOLD analysis project Ga0316608, IMG submission 207673) | Microbial mat bacterial communities from Middle Island sinkhole, Lake Huron, Michigan, United States - MIS.2016.152B | ecosystem: Environmental > Aquatic > Freshwater > Lake > Sediment... | reverse complement strand
TTAAAGTTTGTGAACCTCTAAAATAATACTCTTTAGCTTATGCTATTACTATCGCATTTGTCATTTTACAAACATAGGAACTTTGACAGATTCAAAGAATAATCAACCTGATTACCCCTAACCCTAAAGGGAGCAGGCTGATTTTTCAACTTTTCACCCTTTAGGGATGGGGTAGTAAAAGTTGAAAAATCTAATTTGACAAAGTAGAATTAATGATGCAGTGTAATAAGTCAGTTAATTATCGCATTTTGATTCCGCTCAATGTGACAATTAACTGACTTTCAAAGATCATTCTGGTGAAGACGAGACTTTATCTCATTTTTTACACAAACTCATCCCCAAAAAACTTGAGTTTTAATCACTATTGTCCGGTAAAAAACAGGTCGCCGCTATGCGGCTTAGAGCTATTTGTTGTATTCGTTTGTCTACAAACAGTTCGCAGCTACGCTGCTTTTTTTAGTCGTTTAGCGACGTCCTGTTTGTAATCCGTTATATTACAAGTTTTTGTAAGAATTAACAACTTTTTACCGGATTACAATGAATTTTAAATATTTTCTTGCTTTCCCCTAACTTTCCCCTTTGCCCTTAAACATTAATTTGACTATCAGGAAATATGCACAAAGAAATTGAAGTTTGGATTTTTTGAAGGGATAACCTTCTAAATTCATACAAAACACGAAACTGCTATTTACTAAGGAGTTGAATGGGAAAAATGGCTGTGGCAGTTGAAATGCTGGACTTGGAATATTAGGAAAAACAGAATAAATTATTCGGAGAAGGAAAGAAAAAGGGGGCTCTGAAGTTTGTTTCTCGTCGAAATTGAACCCTTTAAGCCGCCATTTTATTTAAAATCCTGCGGATTAGAGCTGAATACGATAATGTACGAATCAAACAACGAAGTTTACTGGTCTTGCAATGCCAATTTTTGAATCAAACTAAATTCTTCACTTCTAACGGGTTGAACCGATAATCGCATACTTTGTAGCAGCACCATATTCTGCAATTCGGGAGTTTGTTTAATTTCCGCCAGAGAAATAAAACGCTTGAGTTTTTGAAGAGGTTTAACATCCACTACCGACCAATCACCTTCTTTAGCTGTAGGGTCGGGATAGTATTCCTTTATAACTTCAGCAAGGCCTACAATACCCGGTTTTTTACCGCTATGGTAAAAAAACAGGATATCGCCGGTTTTCATTTTCCGTAAATTATTTCGCGCCTGATAATTACGCACGCCGTCCCACATCGACGAGCCCTTCGTTTCCAGGTCTTCCCAGCTGAAGGTTTCCGGTTCGGTTTTTACAAGCCAATAGTTCATAATTCTATTTTTGAAGGATTTAAATATTTCGTTTGATAGTTTCTTTAACCACTAACTGAATAAATTGTTTGAAAAATAGGGCCTTCGAAAGTCGGGAACTTCGATTGCTCAGTGATCGCCTTGCCAGCAAACCCTATCGGGAAATCTATTTCCGATATAGGCAACATTCCGGCAATTCACTATATACCTTATTCGGTGCTTTTGCCTTGTCCGTATCATGTCCAACTTTAGCAATAGCTTTGTGAACGTCAATAACATTCACTCCGGTTTGATTGTATGATATTTTTATCATTTTGGAATCTCCATCCCAATTAGCAGTATGAACTCCTTTTATACTTTTGGCGGCTTCTTCAATACGATCCTTACACATTTCGCAATTGCCCGAAACATGAAACGCTGTTTCTTTATTTGAATTTATTTCAGTAGTTTCTTCATTTGTTTGATTCATCATACTGGGCTTGCCTTCGAGCTGAGCGGCAGCATCGACACTAAATGTACCTTGCGTAACAATCTCTTCTCCTTCGGAAAGTCCGTTTACTACTACATAACTATTCCCTAACATGGGGCCAAGGTCAATTTCACGTTTTTTGAAAACAGGTTCTTCAATATCTGTCTGTTGAACATAAACAATAGAGCGTTTGCCTGTCCAGAGAACGGCCGATTTTGGTATGATAATGCTATTTTGAAAATCGGCAAGATTTGCATTCACCGTACCTGTCGCAAACATTTCGGGTTTTAATTTACCGGATTGGTTGTCAATTTCGACTCTCACTTTTGAAACGCGTGTTACAGGATCGATTACCGGATCAATAAATTTGATATCGCCCGGGAAATTTGTTCCAGGCAGCGCTTGAACAGTAAAAGAAATTTTATTCCCCACATTCAAAAATGGCAGGTCACTTTCGTAAGCATCAAATAATACCCAAACGGTCGAAAGATTTGCAATCTCATATAATACTGCGCCCTGCGAAATGTAATCCCCGTTGTTCAATCTTCGTGCCGTTACGATACCAGTGGTATTGGAAATCACTTCTATATTCGATTGGATTATTCCGGAATTTTCTATGGTAGAAATTTGGGATTCTGCTAGTTTCCACTGACGAAGCTTTTCTTTGGAGGCTTCGTAAATTTCGGGCTGAGCCTGTTTTGTTTTCGCCACTTCAAGCAATTCCTGCTGAGCTGTTATTAATTCAGGTGAATAGATAAGCGCTAGTGTTTGTCCTTTCCGAACGGTTTCGCCTGTGAAATTCACAAGCAGTTTTTCGACTCGTCCGGAAATATGAGCTACCTGGCTTTGCAACAACCGCTCGTCGGCTTGAACTTTTCCGAATAATCGCACTTCTTTAATTGGTTTTTGACGGGTTACAAGCGAAGTTTGCACATTGGCCAGTTGAACGGCTTCCGGTGTAAAATGAATTGCATCGGGATCAGTAACCACATTGCTTTGATTAAGAGTAATTAAGTCCATACCGCATAAAGGACATTTACCGGGTTCTGATGTGCGAATCTGAGGGTGCATGGAACATGTCCAGATGGTTGCTTTACTTTTCTCAACTGTGTGGTTATGTTTATCAATTTTGTTCTCAGAAGTATGGAAAAATAACCAGCCAAAGAAAAGTCCAATTAAAGCAAACAGGCTATACATTAAATATTTATTCGATAAAACTTTTTTCATATTGTCCTTTTTGAGATTATAGAATTTGTGAAAATGCCATTAACCGCTTAAGCCAGGCAATTGCCGTGTTGTAATCTGTAACTGCTTGTACTTGTTTAAAACTGTAATCAAGCATTAATTGACGGATTCGCAGCACATCATCCAAACCGGAACCAGATGCCGAAAAGCTTTTTATTATAATGTCGAGTGATTTTTGTGCCAATAGACTTTGATTTTCGTAAAGCTTCATGCGTCGTCCTGCATCCTCATAAAGTTGCACAGCTTCATAGTATTCGGTTTGCAACGAATTGGAAGCGGCTTTCGATCCCTGTTCACTGGCTAATTTCATAAGGTCGGACTCTGTTTGCATAGCCTTATATTTCTTGCGATATATGGGCAACGTCACTGTAACCATTGGCATAATCATATCTTTGCCATTCATAGACGATGTTGACATATCGCTTTTATTGATGAGAGAATAATTCACCCCTAAACCAACCATAGGATAGCCCATTCGAGCCACCATCTTTTTTCGAGCGTCAAGCGATTGCTGCTCATATTGAAGCATACCCAGCATGGGGCTATTAGTAAGCATACTATCCGAAACGGCTAAAAGAGAAGTACCAAGCGTGTCGGTTTTTAGGACTTCAGGTAATGAAATTTCCATTTTTACAGGTCTGTTCAGTAGACTGTTAAATTTGGCAACCACGGTGTTTTGCTGGCTTTTAAGTAAGGAGATGTTGTTATTGAGTTCACCAAGTTCCATTTGTATGCGGTAAAAGTCGGCCAGTCCGGAGCCACCGGAAGATGAACCCATGGGAGATTGCTGGTTGCTGATTGCTGATTGAGCGTTGCCAGAATTCCCACCCATAGAATTCATTCCGGATGATGCGGTTGGACTATTTTTAGAACTATTATCGGAAATGTTTTCTCTACTTGGTGTGCTAATGCCACCCGCGGAAGCTGATTTAAACTTAACCAAAGAGAGCCTTTCAAGGGTTTGCAGAATTTCGATGTTTTTTTCGGAAATTAGAATATTCTGTTGAATTTTATACAAATCGTACCAAGTCCTTTGCACCTCGTACAATACTTGTAATTTAGCATCACGGAACAATTCAAGTTTAGCATTTGCCATCAGGCTCATTTCGTCTTTGGCATTTTTTAGTACCCCAAACCATGGAAACATTTGCATCAGCCGGATATCGGCAACCTGATTACCACTAATCAATTCCATAGGACTAAGAAAAACTCCCACATTTAACTCCGGGTCGGGCAAACTGCCTACTAGCGGCACTTTCTGCAAAGCTGCCTCATATTCGCTAAATTTTTGTAATACGAGTGGATTATTTTGTGATGCTATTTCTAAATAGTTGAACAGTGAATCTGATTGAGATTTAACCGAAATACATAGAAATATATTGATATATAATGTAATGCAAACAATTATACTTTTTATGCAGAAATTATGATTGTTGCTCCTTTTCATCTTTTGTATGTTTTATAAAGTTGTTTAGCTTTATTTGAAGTTCTTTTGATATTGTTTTGTATTCATCAAAAGTTTTCTGGTTAATTTTATCCCTTTCAAGTAATAATTCTAACCAATGGTCAGTTGATTCAGATTGAGATGCTCTTGCATTATAGTAAAACCTTACTTTATCCAGATAATGAAATCTGCTGTAACCTTCGGCAATATTAGCACCAATCGAATCAGTAGATCTAATATATTGGTCTCCCATTATTTTTTTGTCTTCAAAATTCATTTTGGTATAAATCTCCCAGGCTATTGTAGAAAGTCTTCTAGCTAATTGATATATATGTAAATCTTTAATCGGGATAAATGGTTTCTTTTCCATACTTTTAAATTTGAAATGCTGTTGATATAAATAGAAATACTTTTGAAATATATTAAAAAACTATAAATCGCTTTTTTCTTCATCCATCTATTTAATTGTTTTTCTATCTCAATCAATTTCTATTTATTTCCATTGTATTTCCATTGTATTTCCATTGTATTTCCATTGTATTTCAATCACTATCTTCCTATTTCTTTTGTATTTCTAACTATTTCTATTTCAATTTATATTCCCTCCACATTGCTTGAAACAATGGCACAACAAATACAGTCATTACTTGAATAATCATTCCTCCAAACATTGGAATAGCCATAGGAACCATTATATCTGCCCCTTTCCCCGTTGAGGTAAGAACTGGTAATAACGCAATTACAGCAACGGCAGTAGTCATCATGGCAGGACGAACACGTTTTTTACCTGCCAATACAACCGCTTCGCGCACTTCGCTTATAGTGGCCGGTTTCTTTGCTTCAAAAACCTGATGGATGTATGTTCCCATAATTACCCCATCGTTGGTTGCAATCCCAAACAACGCAATAAACCCGACCCAGACGGCCACACTCAGATTTATGGTATGCATCTGGAACAAATCGCGCAGGTTTATTCCGGCAATGGCAAAGTTTAAAAACCAATCTTGCCCATAAAGCCACAACATAATGAATCCGCCTGCAAAAGCAACAAAAACACCTGAGAAATGGATGAATGAAGCCGTTACCGTTTTGAACTGGAAATACAATAATAGGAATATCAAGATAAGACTAATGGGGATAACGATGGCAAGCCTTTGCGATGCCCGCAATTGTTGCTCGTAGTTTCCGGCAAACTTGTATGAAACGCCGGGTTGTAATTTAATATCCCCTAAATCTATTTTTTCACGGATAATTTTGGAGGCCTCTTCCACCACATCTACCTCCGCTTTACCTTCCACTTTGTCGAAAATAACATAACCTACGAGGAAGGTGTTTTCGCTGCGGATCATTTGTGCACCCCGAGTATAGCCGATATCGGCAATTTCGCCTAAAGGAATTTGAACTCCGTTCATGGCAGGGATTAGGATTCGTTTTAAATCTTCGGGGTTATCCCTGAGTTCGCGAGCATAGCGAACACGAATAGGAAACCGTTCACGGCCTTCCACCGAATTACTTAATGCCATACCGCCAACGGCAACTTGCAATACCTCCTGAACATCGCTAATGCTCATTCCATAGCGGGCCATATTTTCGCGGTTAAGTTTTATCTCTATATAGGGGGCACCTACAGCGCGGTCATAAAAAACTGATGCGGCTTTGATGGAGGGAATTTCTTTTAAGGCCTTTTCAAACATCATCCCTGCCTGTTCAATGGTTTCCAAATCGGGGCCATACACTTTTAATCCCATCGGGGCGCGCATCCCGGTCGAAAGCATTACCAAACGGGTTTCGATAGGCTGCAACTTAGGAGCAGAGGTCAACCCCGGAATATTGGTGACTTTTACAATCTCGTTCCAAATATCATTCGGGTTTTTTATTTGTGGCCGCCATTGACGGAAATACTCTCCATTTTTATCAGAAACTAAATATACATTGATATGCCTGGAGATATATTGAAATACATTGAAATAACTAGAGTTAGAAACATAAGCAGGTTTAACCGTATCAATTTTATTATTCGCCAAAACAAAAAATAATTCCTCTCTTTTATCAAATTTTATTTCCTGAATACTATTTATGCCAACTGTGTTCCCATTTATGTCAACTTTATCTCTTTTTCCATTTATTTCCTTTTTATCTCTATTTATTTCAATTGTATTTCTAATTTCAGAAAGGCTCAACACAAACCTTCCATCTTTGTCAACCTTAAACTTTTGTCTATGGCCGTTCTCGTCTAAAACATATTCGGAGCGGTAATTGATAGTGTTTTCGAACATTTGCACCGGTGCAGGATCGAGGGCCGAATTTACGCGTCCCCACTTCCCAACAGCAACATCTACCTCAGGAATTGCCGAGAGGCGTTTATCAAGGGTTTCGATATAGTTTAAATTCATTTCGATACTCGAATGGGGCATACTGGTAGGCATAAGCAGGAACGAACCTTCGTTGAGCGAAGGCATAAACTCTTTGCCAGTGCCGGGGAAGGTTTTAGTGGGCGCTTGCCAAACGGCAGTTTGTCTAAAACTATTCCAGCCAATTTTTTCAAAGCCAGTTGCTAAACCTCCAAATATTTTATCAAAGCCCTGCCATACCATTGCCCCAAATATTAAGGTAAATGCAGGTAGCAGCAAAAATTTCCATTTATTGCTCAACCCCCAACGAAGAATAGGTTCGTAAAAGTGAACCATTGACATAAGCACTGTGAGAATAACACCAATAATACCTGCCACAAAAATGAAGTTGGCAAGGACGCTGTTATGCGCTCCAAGCGGCAGCCATTCTATAGAAAGATAATAGGTTGCTGTTAATACAGTAATGGCAATATTTATATAGTTTGTAAACTCAATGCGTTTTTTGGGCCAACGGAACTCAAGTAAATTATTTATCCCTATCGCAATTAAGGCCAGTGCTGGCCAGGTATGCCATACAACAATAAACACAACTCCAGCTATGATCAGGCCGCCATTTAATACTTTCCGTATTTTTTTTGTATTGAAACGGATATTGAAGAGAATATGCATGAGCGTTGGTAACACTACAATACCAAGAATAAATGCCGATATCAGGGCGAATGTTTTTGCAAATGCTAAGGGATGGAATAGCTTGCCTTCAGCAGCCTCCATAGCAAATACCGGCAGAAAGCTGACAATTGTTGTAGCAATGGAAGTAACCACGGCATCCCTAACTTCGGTGGTTGCCTGGTATATAACCGACAACAATTGCTTTCCTCGAATTCCTTTGATTTCGGGCATTTCCAAATGCCTGAGAATATTCTCTACATCTACAATGCCAATATCTACCATGACACCAATGGCAATGGCAATCCCCGATAGCGCTACAATATTGGCGTCGACTCCAAAAAAGTGCATGAGAATAAATGTCATCAATACCCCAATGGGTAGCAAACCCGCCACAATAATCGAAGCTTTAAGATTTAATACCAGAATAATAATGACGATAATACTTATCAGGATTTCGTGCGACAGAGCTGTTTCAAGGGTACCTATCGTTTCTTTTATCAAACCGGTGCGGTCGTAAAAAGGTACAATGGATACTTTCGAAATACTACCATCAGCCAAGGTCTTCTGAGGCAATCCGGCGTCAATTTCTTTAATTTTATCTTTTACGTTGTTGATAACCTCCATTGGGTTTGAGCCATACCGGGCAACTACAACGGCTCCAACCGCTTCGGCTCCGGCTTTGTCAAGACCTCCACGACGGGTAGCCGGGCCAAAGGAGGTATGGGCAACGTCTTTAATACGTACCGGAACATTATTACGGACTGCAACCACTGAGTTTTCGAGGTCATCCAGGTTTTTAACATATCCCAGTCCCCGTATGATATATTCCACATTATTGAGTTCAACCGTTTCGGCACCAATATCGAGGTTGCTTTTACGCACTGCGTTCATCACGTCCATAACCGAAACGTTATAAGCTTTGAGGGCTTCAGGATTAAGATCCACCTGGTATTCCTTAATGAAACCTCCCACGGAAGCAACTTCCGAAACTCCTTCGGCAGTGGAAAGCCCATATTTTACATAGAAATCTTGTATAGTTCTTAATTCCTGCGGATTCCAACCGCCATTTGGTTTACCGGTTTTGGGATCACGTCCTTCGAGGGTATACCAATATATCTGTCCCAGGGCTGTAGCATCAGGTCCTAAAGTGGGAGTTACTCCAACCGGCAGGGTTCCGGATGGCAATGAATTTAATTTTTCGAGAATGCGAGAACGGCTCCAATAAAATTCAACGTTATCCTTAAAAATAATGTAGATAAACGACATGCCAAACATCGACGAGCTGCGGATGGTTTTAACTCCGGGTACGCCCAGCAAGGCTGTTGTAAGCGGATAGGTTATCTGATCCTGAATATCTTTTGGGGAACGTCCCATCCATTCGGTAGCGATAATTTGCTGGTTATCGCCAATATCGGGAATAGCATCAACCGGGATTGGATCGCGCGGCATAAAGCCTGTATGCCAGTTAAACGGCGTATAAACTATCCCAAAAATTACAAAAGCAATTAGAAAAATAAATGTAACCAGCCGGTTTTCGAGAAAATATTTGACAAGTCGGTTGAACATGGGATTAATTTTAAAAATAAGTAATGTGCCAATGCGTTAATTCAATCAGATTAAATTAGCACATCAGCGCATTATGTTCATCAACACATTAATGCATTTTTACTTTCTGTATTTACAGCATCCGGGAAGTTTATCGTAAACATTGCTTTCGGCTTTAAATTTTTCTGTATCGTGACCAACAGCGGCAATCTTTTTCTGAACATCGTCGCTTTTTACTTTTGATGAGTCATAAACCAATGTGAGCACTTTGGTTTTGTCACTCCATTCAGCTTTGCTTACACCATCAATTTTTGCAGCTTTTTCAATACGCGACTTACACATATCGCAATTTCCAGATACCTTAATAGTTTCTGTTTTTGTGGAAGCCATTTTGGAATGATCGGGTGTTTGTGCAAATATATTGGCACTTAAGAATATTGCCAAAGCGGCAACAACCATAAATTTTATTGTTTTCATACTTCTTGAATTTATATGTAATTGTTATTTAAGAAAATAATAATTCAACAAAAGAATTTATAGAACTCTTCTGCAAGAAATTAGGAAGGAAGGAATCTCAAATACGGAAAATACAAATGTCGTCGAGGCTAACAGCACTGGTTAATAAATTCCCGGGGGGACTGACATCTGCGTATAAATAATTAGAATAAGGATAGGAATTGAAAGATATGTTCTCCGGAATATAGAATTCCTGTATAATATTTTTTGTAATCTCCTGGATTTGAAATGAGGAAGGACTGTAATTGGAATCAACAGCGTAAATGGAAATTTCGTTCTGGCAACAATTTGATTCGATTGATATATGATTTACATATTCGCCCAAATCATCCTCTTCCATACCACAAGTAGCTTTTTCGCTAGTAAAAGACCATTTTACAGCGGCAATTTCTCCACCACAAAAATGAGTGGCAATAGAAAGATGCATCCCCGAAAGCAGGATAAGAAGAGCAAATAATATGGAGAAAACCTTTTTCATTTAAACATATAACAGAAAACGGTTAAAAAAGTTGGATAAATATAAGACTAAAAACTCTTTTATAAGGTACGAAAATGTTAAAAAAATAAAAACGCTTCTTTTTAGGGGGATTAGGAGGTAAAAAGACTTTTCAGTGCAGGCTCGTTTATTATTTACTAACAGCGGACTGTTTATAAACTTTGAATTGAAATTGTTTTCTGTTTTATTTAATTCATATATTTGCCTCAGAATTTTGGTTCGCATAAGAAGTTTACACTTTTTGCGATTAAAATGGGAATGCCGTGAGAAACGGCAACAGTACCCGCTGCTGTGAATCCCGATTCTCTTTTTAGAGGATCAATCGCTTCGGTCACACAAACCACTGTCCGCCTCCTGGGGGATGGGAAGGGAAACCGAAGAGGGATAAGTCAGAAGACCTGCCATGTTCATAATCATTAACGCTTTCGGGACTAAAAGCGAGGAATTGAAACGTATGTCAATCTCCCCCCTGTTTTTTCCTGAAGCCATTTATTAATTAAATTATTTATGGTATTCAGAATGAAAAATTTATTTAACGTTATCGCAATTTTACTGGGTTTTGGTATTGTGCTATCCTCATGTACCAAAGATGAAACTCCCTCTGTATTAACCGACTTTAGTTCTCTTACCCTTACCTCTGAGGGCTTCTGGAATGGCTCCGATCTTTCCGGTAGTTTCACGGTCAATGGAGTGAAATTTCCAAATGTTTATACTCCTGCCTGGAGCGCATGGAATGGGTTTGCCTATGCTAATAAGCACGACATTTATACATCGGGTTTTGGAAACCAATACAGTTGCTATGCTAAAAAGGACTCTTCCTCAACCAATACATTTGTGCTGGCTTATCCGGGGTATAAAAACGATAGTCTGGTATTCGACGAACTGGTTTACGATGTGCAGCTTAAAGTTACCAACTCAACTTATTCTGCCCTTAGCATGAAATATGGAGACCTATATTCCAAGAAATTTGGGGGGAAAGATTCTTTATTTGCTGATTGGTATAAACTGTCGATTATTGGCATTAATCAGGCTGGCCTTCCAACAGATACTGCTCAGGTTTATCTCGCCGATTACCGTTTTTCGGGATGGAAGCAGGACTATATTGTTGACGAATGGATAAAGGTTAATTTAACGAAACTCAGTGAGGTGAAAGCCTTGCGGTTTGAATTATCGTCATCCGATAACGGCGATTGGGGAATGAACACCCCCGGATATTTCTGCCTGGACGATCTGGAATATAAATTAGTTTCAAAGAAAGAATAAAAATTTTCCGACCATCCTTTTGCCCTGTCCGTGCTTCCCAAGAGCCGGACAGGTTTATAGGAATGTCAGAATCTTAAAAAAGTAAGCGTTGAAAAAACTAATACATATCCTTCTCTCCTTCATATTCCCAATTACCGGAATAAATGGTCAATTTGCCCCGGCTGCAGGAGTGAGCGGCTCAACCGCAATTTATAAAGATGATATCTCAATTTTGGGATGGGCAAAGTCGTGTTCAGTAAACCGAGGGTTTATTAATAAATCCGATACAACTGTAAAATTTTCACAAGATGGGGTAACATCAAACCATGCATTCTTCGGGACAGAGCAATTTGCTGTCGGAGCCCCGGGTGGAGCCCTTGATTGTATTAGCCTGGGCGATAGAGGAACGGCAACCCTTGCATTTGATTTCCCTATTAGAAATGGGTTAGGCGCTGACTTTGCTATATTTGAGAATGGTATAAAAATGCAGGAGGCTCCCTATCATTATTTTCTGGAACTGGCATTTGTGGAAGTAAGTACCAACGGAAAACGTTTTGTGCGTTTCCCAGCCGTTTCCAATACTCCAGTTGCAACACAGATAGCCAGCTTTGGTCAGATTGACCCTGTTCAAATTCATAATTTTGCCGGTAAGTATGTGGCGAATTACGGCACTCCATTCGATTTGGAAGATATAAAGGATAGCCTGGGGATAAATATCGACAGTATTAATTACATTCGGTTAATTGATGTGGTAGGCAGTATCGATCCCAAATTTGCCAGTGTCGATTCGAAAGGCCAGATAGTGAATGATCCTTTTCCTACCGAGTTTTGGTCAGGAGGATTTGATTTGGATGCAATAGGAGTAATGCATTTTAATGGAATTACCGGATTTAAAGAAGATAAGATGCTTACTGGATTAAGGGTATATCCAAATCCTGCAATTTCAGGCTCGGAACTTACTATTCAATATCCTGACTGGGGAGATACTCAATTGGTAACTATTGGGCTTTGGTCGGTTATGGGAATTAAAACTTACGAATGGCATTTGAATTATGCGGAAACATCTAAATTAATCTTACCGGAACTTGAAAGAGGTTTGTACTTTTTGAAAATTCAAACTTCTGAAGGACAGGAAATAGTAAAATTAAAAGTGGAATGAATAAAAGGGTTTTCGTCCTGATAGGTTTACTTGTGTTAATAATAAGTGTTTCCGCTCAATCGTTAAAAGATACGGTTAAGCTGTCGGAAGTATTTGTTATGTCCATAAGGCAAACTACTGAACGGGCGCTCTATATTAACCGGATTGATTCAACAACCTTGGCTAGTTCGGTGAATGTAAATCTTTCGGATGTTTTACAGAAAAATTCTTCTGTTTATATTAAATCATACGGGCAAGGCGGATTGGCAACTGCTTCGTTTCGGGGTACATCGGCTTCGCATACGCAGGTTTTATGGAACGGTCTCAATATTAATCCTCCCATGTGGGGACAAAACGACATGTCGTTACTTCCTGTATTTTTTACCGACGAAATTGCTCTTTACTATGGAAGCAGTTCTTTGTCCAAAACCTCCGGTGGTTTAGGGGGATGTATTGCCCTTAGTAATACACCTGGTTGGAACGATGGCTTTTCAGCATCCTTTTCCCAAACGGTTGCCAGTTTCAAAACCTACCTTTCCCAATTTAAACTGTCATTCAGCAAAGATAGGTTTGTTAGTAAAACCCGCGTATATTCAGATAAAGCAAAAAATAATTTCAGGTACTACAACGATAAAAATCTTCCCTTTGGCTATTCCAGGCAAACAAATGCCGATTATTTTAAAGATGGTTTTTTGCAGGAGTTTTATTACAAAGTAAACAACCGGCAGTTTTTAGGGTTAAAAGTAATGGCAGTGCAAAGCGACCGCAATTTACCCGCAATTATGAGTTTTGGCGGCGCCGAGCGGGACGAAAACCAACAAGATAAAAACATAAATGTTCTGGGAGAGTGGAAAATCTATACTTCTAAAAGTTCGTTGTCGATAAACTCTGGCCTTATTTATAGTAATCTTAATTATCTTCTTGCCAATACAAATCAGGGAGGACGGGTGGTGAATTTTGATTCGGAAAGTAGCTGTTATTCCTATTCTAATAAAATAAATTATCAGTTTACTTTTACAGAATCCACCGTCCTGAAATCATCAGTTGATGCTGATTGGGCAGTAGCGCATTATTCCAGCAAAATTGATTCTGATGGTTATGAGAAAAACCGCTCGGATATTATTGCTCAAACTTCGCTTCATCACACCTTTGGTAAACGGTTTTCAGGATATTTTCTAATACAACAAAAACTACTGAATTCTACGTTGATGCCTTTTCTGCCGGCTTTTGGAATTGAGTATGATGTTACTGGAAATAAAAGCTTGCTAATCCGCTCTAACTTTGGTCGAAACCTTCATGTACCAAATCTGAACGATAAATATTTTACACCGGGAGGCAATCCAAACCTAAAACCGGAAGTTGGTATTCAGGGGGATGTCGGTTTAGTTTATAGTAAAAATTACCTTCATTTTGGCTACCGGCTTGAATTAACCGGGTATGGCGCATGGATTAACGATTGGATTTTATGGCATCCCAGCGAGTTTCGTTACTGGACAGCCGACAACGTACAGAGGGTTTTTTCGAGGGGGGTAGAAATTAATGCATCTATGAAAGGTAATTTGGGTTCCCTAAAATATGAGTTGAAAGGAAATTATGGTTTAACCCGCACCACTAATCAGCAAAAGGGATCTGCGGCTTATGGAATGCAGCTGATTTATATACCGGTTCATATTGGTAATGTTCATCTTTATCTTGACAAAGGAACCGTTTCCGGAATGATATCGTTTCATAATACCAGTTCCCGTAATACAACTACTATAGAAGATTTACTCGATCATCGTTTGGAGCCATATTGGCTGGTAGATGTTGGTTTAGGGAATAAATTCAGTTTTGATAAAAATATTCTCGAAATCTATTTTAAGGCTAATAACCTGTTCAATAGTCAATATCAGGTTATTATGCAGCGCGCTATGCCTGGTAGGAATTTTGGGATAACCTTGCGTTACAGTTTTATAAATAAAATTTGAAAAATACGCTCATCTCTTTCCGTTTAGCATTCAGGGTCATCCTTTATCTAGTGCGATAGAGGTTGGAAAGGGATGAGTCGTTTTTCAATTTATAGTTCAATTGTTAAAAAGAAATAATATGAAATTCCATAGAGCAAGCCTTTTTTTCATTATAGCGATTTTTGTACTTTCTGCTTTTTATTCGTGTGAAAAGGATGTCACTAATAGAAATTTTTATGTAAAAGAAGGCGTTTTTATTCTGAATGAAGGGAATTACACATATGGAAATTCATCCTTGTCTTTCTATAATCCCGATTCGAACAAGATTTCAAACCAGATATTTTCGAAAGCGAATAAAGGTTCTGCTATTGGCGATGTACTTCAATCGATGACCATTCAGGATTCTTTAGGGTATTTGGTAGTGAATAATTCGGGCAAGATAATGGTGGTGAACACCAATACGTTTCAGTTTAAATCGGCAATTACGGGTTTGGTTTCACCCCGGCAGTTATTGATACTAAATTCAGCAAAAGCATATGTAAGCGATTTATATAGCAATTCAATTTCAATTATCGATTTAAAAAGTTTTTCGGTTACAGGAAGTATTCATTTGAATAAAAGCAGCGAAAGCATGGTGTTGTTTGGAAATTATGTTTTTGTAAGCAATTGGTCGAAACAAAATACCCTGCAACGCATTGATATTAGTACTGATAAATTGACCGATAGCCTGGTGATTACCAAACAGCCTAATTCGATGGTGCTTGACAAGAATAATAAGTTATGGGTATTAAGCGATGGAGGATATTCAGGTATTCAGGGAGGAAAGGTAAAAGCCTGCCTGACCCGAATTAATCCAGTCTCTTTTTCGATAGAACAGGAATTTGTTTTCCCGGATAATAATTCAGCACCTACCCGTTTATCCTTAAACAGAACAAAAGATACCTTATTTTATCTGAATGGCTCCTGGGGGCAATCGCAAGATAATGGTGGTGTATACAAAATGGCGGTTACCGAAAGTCAACTGCCGGTTTCTGCCTTTATTCCTGAAAATGGCCGATTGTTTTATGCGTTGGGAATTGATCCTAAAAATTCGGATATTTATGTGAGCGATGCAATTGATTATCAGCAACCTGGATGGGTATTCCGGTATTCCGCCCGGGGCGCTATAGCCGATTCGTTTAAAACAGATATCATTCCTGCTGCCTTTTGCTTTAAGTATGAAATATCCATACCAAATATATTTTGACACACAAGGAATGGTTATGGTCCCGATCCGCGATAGCTATCGGGACTATCGGGATTCCATCTGACAAATAAAAAACAATTATAAACAGATGAATAATTATACCTTTACGATTCGAAGCCTGTAAACCATGGTATTAAGGAACCTGATATTTTTTAGTTTATTTTTGCCCGTTACGTTGACAGCTCAGCAAAGCGAATCTGGGGTTCCGTACAGTACTGTTTTTGGGTTAAATAAGTTAAGTTCCTATGAGTCGTTGGCGATAATTTCAAGTCAGACGAAATTAGTTAAATCGCAAAGTATATCCAATCGTAAAAGTCTCGAATTTGCCTATGTGCATGAACTGGATTTTTCTCCTGAGTCATCGGGTATTTGGAATACATTAGAAGATGGGTCTAAAGCCTGGAGGTTGGGATTGGTTTCAAAAGGAGCTTTTTCTCTCAACGTAATTTTTACCCGATTTCAATTATTGGCAGGAGTGAAAATATATATTTACTCTCCCGATCAGAAAAATATCCTGGGGGCATTTTCATCGAAGAACAATTCTATTTCAGAAATACTTGCTACGCAGCCTGTTCCTGGTGATTCTATTATAATTGAATTGAATATTCCAGCTGGGATCGAAGATTTTGGTGAATTAGCAATTGGGAAATTGGGCCACGATTATGTGGATATTTTAGGTACAAATCGCACAAAGTTTTCCATTGGCGGACAATCAGGTGCCTGTAATGTTGATATTAATTGCGAATCAGGTAACGATTGGCAACGCGAAAAATATGCCATATGCAAGCTTATCATCGGCGGTAAGGAATTATGTACGGGAACTCTTTTAAACAACACAGCAAACGATAAAACTCCCTATATCATTACAGCTAATCATTGCATCGATACTACCATTAAAGCAGCTTCTACCGTTTTTATTTTCGATTACGAGAAGTGGCGGTGCGGTGGAGTGGGAGGAACCCTTACTAAGTCTGTTTCGGGATCTCAATTGGTTGCTACAACGCCGCATTTAGATTTTTCACTGGTGAAATTGTCAGGATTGCCAAATTTTAATTATAAACCTTATTTTGCCGGGTGGGACCGATCAAAAAATACTCCTGTCAGAACGGCTAGTATCCATCATCCAAACGGAGACTTTAAAAAAATATCGTTGGATAATAATTCCCCTGGCGATTCGTCGTTTGTAGACAATTCGTTGCCAATACAATATAACTCAAATACACACTGGTTAATCCGAAAATGGGAGGTAGGGACAACCGAAAGAGGCTCGTCAGGCGCTCCTTTGTTTGATCAGAACCATCGTTTTATTGGCGATTTGTCTGGTGGTGATGCTTCCTGTATATTGTCAGTAAATGATTTTTTTGCCAAGTTTTCTAATTCCTGGGCCGATTACAGTGAATGGCCCCGTCAGTTAAAGCATTGGCTTGATCCTAACAATACCAACGAAATGGCAATCAATGGTCTGGATCCGTACGAGGGCGAGAAATCATCGTGCGACACTATTTTTAACATTTCTTCCACCGAAAATCGTCGATTATATACTAACAATCTTTCCTGGGGCTATGTTAGCGGTCAGAATTCCAACCTGTATACTCAGTTTGCAGAGAAAATGGATATTGGCGGGACTTTAAAAATTTCGGGTTTTTACCTTCATGTTGCCAAAGCATATAATGCTTCTCCGCTTTCGTATATTACCATTAAATTATGGAAAGGGGGAACAGTACCGGGAAGCGAAATCAGTTCCAGAACATTCTACATGAAAGATTTGGTTGCTGAAAGTGAAAACTTTCTGGAATTCGATTCTGTCATCTTTACTTCTGGTCCTGTTTTTTTAGGGTATTCGGTTAATTATTCTGCTACTCAGGATACGTTTGCGGTTTATCAGGCCGAAAATAGAGGTTCACTGGGTAACTCAGGCATGTATGTTTATAAAGATAATAGTTGGAAAAATGTTTTGGAAATTTCAAGTCCGGCTTTATTTAGTTCATTGGCTATCGGATTGATTTCGTGCGGCGCGATTAACAAGGTAAAAATAGCAGAGATAAAACCGCTAAAAGTATACCCAAATCCGGTTTCCAGCGGAATGTTATTCGTTGAAATGCCGGAAGGAGAATTAAAAAATTTGGCTGTTTATGATATAATGGGAAGACAGATACCCGCATCTTATCAAAAAAACGATAATAAACTGCAAATAGACATTGAAAGATTAACAACCGGAATTTATTTTATTACAGTTGGGGTGTCTGGTAATCAGGTCTATTCTGCAAAGTTTTCAGTCATTAAATAAGTTTGAATATTAAAAGTATGAATATCATTTTCAATAGGTCTTATTTTAGAGCAGTCTTCGTATTGGTTGTTGCCGTTAATTTGCTTTCGTGTAATTCGAAACCAAATGATCCTTCAAACAATCCGACAATTGTATCCGATAAGGTCGAAAATTTATACGCGAAAGGATTTACGATTGAAAAGCACAAAGACTATAAAGTCGTAAGTGTATTTAATCCCTGGCAACACGCACAGGGCATAGTTTTTAAATACATTTTGGCTGATGATATTTCGCTCTTGCCCGATAGCCTTAAAAAATACACTGTAATTCAAACACCCGTAAAAAAACTGGTTTGTTTATCTACTACCCATATTGCTTTTTTAAAAGCATTGCATCAGGAGAAGGTAATTTCAGGTATAGCTGCTCCTGAATTTGTATATGATGCGGATATTCGTTCGCAGGTTAACAATGGAAAAATATTGAACGTTGGCTACGACCAGGCCATAAACATCGAAACAATTATCAGCTTAAAGCCCGATTTTGTGATGGCCTATGGCGTTGGCAGTGAAGCCTCCGGTCAATTCGAAAGGTTAAAACAATTAGGTGTAAAAGTGGTTTTTAATGCCGAATACCTCGAAAATACTCCTTTGGGAAAAGCGGAATGGATAAAATTTGTTGGGGCATTTTGTAATCAGGAAGATTCGGCGAATGCCTTCTTTCAGCGAACCGTTTATGAATACAAGGAACTTGTTAAATTAGCCTCCAAAACAGCAAAAAAACCGGTAATATTAAGTGGCCTTCCCTGGAAAGGTGTCTGGTATGTTCCCGGAGGAAATTCGTATGCTTCGAGTTTTATTAAAGATGCCGGAGGGGATTATTTATGGAATTCCGATAAAGGGACCGAATCTATTCCTCTTTCGCTTGAAACAGTAATGGAAAAAGCCAATAATGCCAAAATATGGATAAATCCTGGCTCGGTGCTTAGTTTATCCGAAATCGCTTCGTTGGATAGCCGAATGAAATCAGTTACTTCTTTTCTGTCGCAACAGGTATATAATTTTAATGCGCGGACTTCTCCCGGAGGAGGAAATGATTTTTGGGAATCGGGCGTGGTTTATCCCCAAGTGATTTTAAAAGATTTGATCTCGGTTTTTCACCCCGAATTGCTCCCAAATCATACCTTTGTATATTATAACAAACTAAAATAAAAAACATGGCAAGTAAAAGAAATCTCAAGAAAAGTATTAATAATTTGACATTCGACCTTGTTTCGGAATGCTATACTTACCGGCACTTTCACCCTGCAAAAGATGCCTCCAAAGTTAACCAGGTTATCGAAGATTTGGTTGAAACCCGGAATAAACTGATTTCTAAGGTGAGCAGTGCTCCTACAAAAGGTGGAAAAGAAATTTCAAAATACTATAAAGAATTTGAATCCGAATTTAAAGCAATGGTTTCGCTTTTAGACACTATTGAAAAGTAATACATCAAAGTTTGTCCATGCATACCGGCCTAAAGCATAGTGCCAGGGTATATCTGTTACTCTGTATTGTTCTCGTTGTTTTTTTTATACTCGATTTGGCGCTCGGATCGGTTAAAATTCCGCTGGATGAAATTATTCGCACCCTTTTTCAGGGGAATTCCTCCCGGGACGAATGGACAAATATTATCTTAAATTTCCGCATTCCTAAGGCTATTACTGCTGTATTGGCAGGAATAGCTTTAAGTATCAGCGGACTTCAAATGCAAACCATTTTCAGGAATCCACTTGCAGGCCCCTATGTTTTGGGCATAAGTTCCGGGGCGAGTTTAGGGGTAGCATTGGTTATTCTTGGATATACATCCATTGTTGGGAGTATTTTTAGCGGTTGGGCCGGAAAGTGGTTAATTGTTTCAGCTTCGTGGGTCGGAAGTGGTATAGTATTATTCCTGATAATGAGTGTTTCGGCACGTATTAAAGATATCATGACTATTCTAATCCTGGGAATGATGTTTGGAAGTATTATTTCGGCAATAGTAAGCGCTCTGCAATATTTCAGCGATGAAGCTATGCTCAAGTCGTATGTTATTTGGACGATGGGCAGTGTTAGCAATGTAAGTGGCGAACAACTATATTTATTTTCCGGAAGCATATTGGTAGGGTTATTAATAAGCCTTTCAAGTGTCAAGTTTCTAAATATGTTGTTATTGGGTGAAAATTATGCGCAAACGCTTGGATTAAATCTGAAACTGGCACGGTTGATTATCTTTTTAAGCACCAGTATTTTAACGGGCACGGTAACAGCATTTTGCGGACCTATAGGTTTTATTGGGATTGCTGTACCTCATTTAAGCAGGTTGATGTTAAAAACCGGCGATCAGAAACAATTAATGGTTACCAGTATTTTGGCAGGCGCCTGTGTAATGCTTTTAAGCGATATGCTCTCCATAATTCCGGGTAATGGTATGGTATTGCCTTTAAATACCGTAACGGCTATTATTGGAATACCCATAGTAATTTATATTATTATGAGGAATCGGGTGGCGAGGTAGATGGGAGTTTGGAGTCAGAAGACGGAAGTTGGAAGACGGTAGACGGAAGAATGATTTACCAGTGGAGAGTAATGAGCACGTCAGAGTAAAGGATGAAAAAAGATAATTGATTGCATGTTTGTAATGTGTGGATATAAGCATATAACAATACATTTTTAAAGCAATGGATAATAAATAAATGATAAGCATTCGTCAATTAGAGGTTGGTTATAAAAAGGGGCGACATACAGCGCCAATTATGCGGTTTCCCGATATATCCATTGGGAAGGGCAGTTTTATTGCTATTGCCGGTCCAAATGGCATTGGAAAAAGTACACTTATTAAAACGCTGGTTCAGTTAATACCTCCGCTTGAAGGCGAAATTCATATTAAAGGTAAGTCAATTAGCACGTATTCAAGAGTTGAGCTTGCCTCGCTCATCAGCTATGTTTCTACAGAAATTATACAAGCCACACAGGTAACAGTAAGAGATATAGTGACTTTTGGCCGCTACCCATATACTAACTGGTTGGGAAAGATTACAGCAGATGACCGGAAGATTACAGACCAAGCCATTGAGTTGCTAGAGCTGAATCACCTGGCAGATAAATTTATAGATGAAATCAGCGATGGCGAGCGTCAACGCGCTATGATTGCCCGAGCCATCGCCCAACAGACCGATATTATTATTTTAGATGAGCCTACGGCGTTTCTCGATTTGCCACACAAACACGAAATAATTCATTTATTGGGAAAATTTTCGCGCGAGTATGGAAAAACTATATTATTCACAACGCACGACTTGGGAATAGCCCTCCGTGAAGCTGACAAGCTTTGGCTTCTTTCGGAAAACGGTTTTTATGAAGGCGCTCCCGAAGATTTGGTATTGAACGGAGCTATTTCGAAGGTTTTCAATACCCCGAATGTCATGTTCGATAGTCGTAAGGGAGAATTTTTAGTAAAACGTGTTTTTAGACCATATTTTCACCTGATTGGGAAAACCTCCGCTGTTTATTGGACCCGTATCGCTCTGGAAAAGGATGGGTTTACCATACTCGATTGTGAGAATGAGCATGCTCCTAAAATATTGATAGACCACCATCCTTCGGGATACCAGTGGATGATTGATTCGGGAGATAAAAGGGATACATTTGCCTCCGTTTCAAAACTAAGGGAATTCATCCGGTCGAACTTTTCTGCCTAAAAGATTGGTTGGTATTGTTTCTTTTCTTAATTTTTCCACATTATTTAAACCAGCAACTATATGAACCACTCTGTAAAAAAACTTGTAGGCTACTTATTAGTAATAATAATTTTGATATTCACCGTAATTGGAATACTGGGAGTATGGGAAATTATTGATTTAAGAAATATTGGTCAGAAAGTTATTTCGTCGTTACTAATTGTTTTTGCTGCTTCTGCTGTATTACTATTTATTTTCTCGGTAGTACTAAGGGACGATTCTTCGAGCGACGCATCAATTTAGGTTCTATTACTTTTCTATCATTATTATTTTGCATTATTGGGTAGATTAATTTGCTCAAAGGAATGTTTTGTGCTTAATAGGAGCTTTGTAAATTAATAATGAATCTGAGAAATATCAAGCAAGAACTCATTTATTTCATCTAACCTAAAGATTAATGTGTCTAAATTTATTAATGAATCCACATTGAAGTATTATTTTATGAAAAATATTGGTCAATACTAGAGGAATTAAGATGAAAGTATTTAAATATCTCGTCTTGACAATAATATCATTATTGTCCATTCTGATACTTTGGATTAATATTAAGCTTCATTCAATTAATAATTCATTTAGTGATAAAGAGAAGGATATCTCTCTCCAATTAAACTTTCTGGAATATGAGTTAAAGAGTAATAATTTAGGGGTAAGAATGCAACAAGTATTTCCCGAAGGCTTTGTTTTCATTAACGCTATTTATGGGTTAACATGGTGTGAACTGGCTATGGCTGATTCTTTGAATGGCCCTAAAATAAAAGAAAGAGCTTTGAAAGAAGCAATTTTTGCATATAATGCGATTAATTCAAAAATGGCAAAATCGAATTTTGAAAAAAAATTGGATCCGGAATACGGGATATTTTATGCAGGATGGAAGAATTATCTATTATCAAAAATCCTTAGTATCGATACAACTTTTATTGGACACCAAGCAATTATCGATTCGTTTAAGTATCAATGTAATGTTATCAAGAATACTCTGGTAACTTCTAAAAGCCCTTTTCTTCAATCGTACGATTCTCACTCCTGGCCTGCTGATATGTTTGTAGCTATCGCCTCTTTAAGTAATCATGATAAAATATTTTCCCCGCTTTACAAAAGTGAAATAAATAAATGGTTAAATCAGGTGAAAAATAAAATTGACCCCTTAACATTAATGGTACCGCATAAGGTTGATTCGCGAACCGGGGAATTAATTCAAGGAACCAGAGGATGTTCCATGAGTCTGATTTTAAGGATGCTTGGTGAAATAAACTCTGATTTCTCAAAGAATCAGTTTGATTTATTTAAACAGAATTTCGTTACGACAACTTTTGGTCTTCCTTCGGTACGTGAATACCCTAAAGGAAACAGTGGCTTTGGGGATATTGATTCAGGACCGGTTATTTTTGGTGTTGGGTTTACTGCGACAATTGCAATGATTGGACCATTTTCGATGTATGGCTATGAGGATTTGGCTGACAATCAATATAAAACGGTTAATGCCTTTGGTTTTAGCTTTAAAGATAAAATTCAAAAAAAATATCTTTTGGGAAAACTGCCTATGGCTGATGCTTTTATTGTCTGGGGAAGGGCAACTGGTTTAAAGAATGCCCCCCCAACCAATGTAAATTCCCCTTGGAGTTTGACTTTAAAATTTCACCTGATTTCACTTCTAACCCTTACAATTTTTTGGGCAATATTTTTTTTGGGAAGATTCATTATTAATAGCCTTTTATCATGAAGCAAAATTTCGCAAAAATCATATCCACTCTATGTCACCCATTATTAACCATTCCTCTTTACATTGCATTTGTAATGTTTGCTTTTGAGGATATTAAGAAGGCATCTTATATCTCGTCCCTGATTATAGGGGGTGTTTTTGTACCGCTCGTTTTGTGGATGTTCTTTAAATCGAGAAACGGATCGTATACCAATTTTGATGTTTCAGATAGAAAGCAACGGAAATCACTTTTTGTTTTTATTATTCCAATATTGATTATTGTAACGATCATTTTGTACAAGACGCAGCAGTCCGGAACCCTATTAATAAGTTTTTTGTTTGCTTTGATTCTTGTCTCTGTTTCGCAGGTGGTAAATTTGAAGGTAAAAAGTTCATTGCATGTTTCATTAAATATATTCCTCTCTTTTTTAATAATGCCTATGAATTATACCATTGGCCTGATCGTTTTATCAATGACTATCCTTATCGGCTGGTCGAGGGTTGTTCTAGGCAGGCATACTGTTAAGGAAGTATTAACAGGAGGCGGGATTGGATTAGCAATAAGCCTGATTATGTATTATACCGAGATGAAATTTTAAAACCTATAGAAGGCAATTGCCGAATTGCTTTTGATTATTGTCTCAATTCTAATACTTCCTGGTTAATCCAAAGTCGCACTCGGTTTCCATAATCAATGGTACCTGTTCAACCAAAACATTACTGGTATCGAGCCCGAGTGCTTTAACATCTGTAATACCTATACGTTTAAAAATATAGTAGAGGGTCATGGTGAACTTTTCAAAAAACTTAAAATCGAAATCGTAATTCTTTATCCGATCGATAATAACAAATTTAAATTCGCCCTGAATGTTATGTTTTCTAAGCGATTGATAACGGCTTAACACATCCAGTTCGTTGTTGCGGGCCATATCATTTACCACTTGTTTAAAAAATAAATTAATTTTTGGCTCTACTTTAAATCCCAGGTAAAAATCAATTCGTACTAAAACATTTGGGATTAAAACAGTTATTTTATAATCGGCTGTATGCGGCTCATCTACTATATCTAAATGGAGTATCCAATAAAGGTCGGCGCGTTTAGGTTGCTTGTTAACGAGCGAGTAAATTATTTTGGTTTCAACATCGGTGTTATAGTTTGCGCGGGTTACATACACCAAATTGGTGGCAAACTTCGGGATAGAAGTATCGTAATGAATATCTTTTAAAAGTTCGTAATAGTTTTCGAGTTTTACGAATTTGAGATATCGGTTTCGGATTCTTCGTCCATTATGCCAGGAGTACATTATAATACCAAGTATACCGGCCATGACAATTGTAAACCAGCCCCCGTTTTGAAATTTATGCATATTAGCGATCAGAAAGGAGCCTTCAATAATTAGATAAACGCATAAAAAAGAGATGAGTACAACTTTTGAAACATGTTTAAAAAACAGGTAATACCCCAGGAGTATTGTTGTCATTAACATGGTAATTGTTATGGAAAGGCCATAAGCTGCCTCCATTTTTGTAGATTCCTGAAAGATAAGGATAACAATGCAACACGAAACCCATAACAGCCAGTTTACGCTCGAGATATACATTTGTCCCTTGTGGTGGGTAGGGTATTTAATTTTTACTTTTGGCCAGAAATTTAAAGAAATTGCTTCGCTAATTAAGGTATATGATCCGGTAATGAGCGCCTGACTGGCAATGATGGCTGCTGCTGTAGCCAGTATAATCCCGGGCAATAGAAACCAAGCGGGCATAGATGAATAAAAAGGATTGGTAGTTGAGTGAAGTTCGGAGATATTGTTTATTATCCAGGCTCCCTGGCCTAAATAATTTAGTACCAAGCATGTTTTAACAAAAAACCAGGTGGTCCGGATATTTTTTATGCCACAATGGCCGAGATCGGTATAAAGCGCTTCTGCACCGGTTGTACATAAAAATATAGCTCCGAGTAAAAGAAATCCCGATGGATGATTTGTCAGAAAATCGTAAGCATAGTAAGGATTAAAAGAGCGCAGAATTTCGTGATGAGCTATAATCTGGTTTAGTCCTAAAACCCCTAATGTTGAAAACCAGATGAACATAATCGGCCCGAATGACTTCCCGATAACATCGGTGCCAAATTGCTGAATGGCAAACAAGGCGGTTATTATGATGAGTACAATTGGAATTACGGCAATATCGGGATTAACGAGCTTCAAACCCTCAATTGCCGACACCACTGTAATTGATGGTGTAATAATACCATCGGCCAGCAATGTACTTCCTCCGACGATAGCAAAAATGTAAAGCCATTTTCGTTTTTTCCGCATTAGTGCAAACAACGAAAAAATTCCACCTTCCCCCTTATTATCAGCCCTGATGGTAATTAATACATATTTAACTGTAGTTTGCAACGTAAGGGTCCATATAACACACGAAATAGCCCCATAAATAAAGTTGGCATTTACAGTGGAAATGTCCCCGATAATGGCTTTCATCACATAAAGCGGCGAAGTACCTATATCCCCATAAATGATTCCAAGGGTGACTAATAAACCCGCTATACTTAAGGTTGATTTATGAAGGTGTGGATTTTTTGCCTGCAATAAATGCAGTAAATGCGCTTTTCGGGACGGGGTATCGGATTTCACAATTCTTTTTATTCAAAAAAACGTGCAAATGTAAATGAATAAGTTATAAGATTATGCTTTTTAGCATAAATTTCATCAAATACCGATAATGTCAAGTTTCAGGTCAACAAGAGTTAACAAGATATTGGTTTAAAAGAATCTTAAAACAGGTATTCTCTCCAGCCAATAACAAACATAATTTGTGTATTTTTGTTGTTTATTGAAAATTCGGAAAGTATGATAAGTCAGGAAACGCTTTATTTGTTGATATTTAGTGCAGGTATAATTGGTATTCTTATTTTCGATTTACTTGTTGTAGGTCGTAATAGTCATGTTATTTCTTTTAAGGAGTCTATGATATGGACAGGGGTTTGGGTATCATGCGCCATGTTGTTTTACATATTTATTTTATTTCATGGGGAGAAATTTCATGGAATTACCTCCATGCAGGATCTGCTGGAATTAAAGAATCGTTATGCTACTCATCTTAACCTTATTCCGGATAATTTTCAGGAAAGCCTGGAGTTATATCGCCAGAATATGGGGATGGAGTTTCTGACCGGTTATCTGATTGAATACACGCTTTCGATGGATAACGTATTTGTTATAATGATGATTCTTAGTGCTTTTTCTGTAAATCAAAAATATTACAAACAAGTTTTGTTTTGGGGAATTTTAGGAGCCATCATTTTACGGTTTATATTTATTTTTGCAGGAGCTGCATTGATTCACAAATTCGAATGGATTCTTTATGTTTTTGGGGCTTTTCTGGTTTATACAGGAATAAATATTTTTATCAACCGAAATAAAGATGAAAAAATTGAACCACAGAAGCATTGGTTGGTTAAATTTCTTTCAAAACGTTTCCCTTTGTATCCCCGGTATGTAAAGGAAAAGTTTTTCATCCGCCAAAATCGAAAAACTTTTATGACACCTTTGTTTGTGGTGTTAATATTAATTGAGTTTACCGATGTAATTTTCGCACTCGATTCTATTCCTGCAATTTTCGCCGTTACACGCGATCCCTATATCGTTTTCTTTTCAAATATTTTTGCCATTATTGGACTCCGATCGTTATTCTTCCTCTTAATTCGTGTGGTCGATCTTTTCCATTACTTAAAAATTGGAATTTCGTTTCTATTAGTATTTGTTGGCTTTAAGTTATTAACTCATGGCTGGCTTGAGGAAATTGGATTTAAAAGTGTTTATTCGTTGTATGTAATTATAGGCACATTAGTGATATGTATTTTGGCTTCTATAGCTTTTCCGCTGAAGCATAAAGAAATTGATATTAAAGTGCCTCATGAATAAACTTCACGTGATACCAGAACTCGTTCAGCTTTTTGGTTATATTCCTGAGATAAAAGACTATATTATTCTTGGTTCTGTATTGCTAAATATTGTTTTAGGATCTTATATTTTTTGGAAATATTATTTTAGTATTACGGCCTTTGCCCGGATACGTGTTCGTAAATTCAAGAAAGATTTTCCTGAGTACAAAATTCAAGTGAAAAATACCGGTATTATTCCTTTGGAGCTTGATGCTCCGATTGTGCTTTTTAAGAAGAGGGGAGCCAAACGGTTGTTTCAGGTGCGGAATGGAATAACCCAATATCCGTTGGCATTGTTTTCAAAAGAGGAATACGATTTTATTGTTGACCTGGCTCGATTTTATGCTACTGATAGTTCGCTAATTACCTACAAAAATGTTTACATAGAGTTAAGGGACAAACAACAGCGAAAGCTTTCCCGGAAAAGGATAAGAATTCAATAGTTTAGGTATGATTTTTTTTCGGTAAATCAGCTTTTATAACCAGAGTTTCTGTGCTGATTTTCTCATATTATTCATTCGTCGATTCCGTGCGATAATTTTGGTAAATCGTCTTTCTGTTTTAGGATATTTTTTAACTTGCGCTTGCTTTGTGAGACCACAGTTATTTTTCTCTTAAAGACAATTCATTCACTACTAATTAATACAAAAATGGAATCAAGACGTATTTTCTTAAAAAATACCATTACTACCGCTGCTGGCGTTGGGTTGGTATCTTCTTTATCTGGTTCAATGTTAAGTTGTTCGGCAAACGATAAAATAAATGTTGGCCTTATTGGATGCAATGGAATGGGCTTTGCCGATTTAACGGCTTTTCTTGGAAACCCGGAAGTTGAATGCATCGCATTGTGCGATATAGATGCATCTGTACTTGCAAAACGGGCAGCCGAGGTAGAAAAACTAAGGGGTAAAAAGCCTGCCAATTTATACAGCGATTGGAGAAAGCTTATTGACAATAAAGATATTGATGTTGTTATTGTAGGAACCCCCGACCATTGGCATTGCCTTCAAATGGTTGCCGCCTGCCAGGCTGGTAAAGATGTTTATTGCGAAAAGCCATTAGGCAATAGTATCGAGGAATGCAATATTATGGTGAAAGCCGCCCAGAAATATAAGAGAATTGTTCAGGTTGGTCAATGGCAGCGAAGCGATCCACATTGGCAGAGTGCTGTTGATTTTATCCGTTCCGGTAAACTGGGAAAAATTCGATTGGTTCGGGTTTTTTCGTATCAGGGATGGTGTCCTTCCATACCGGTTGTTGCTGACGAGCCGGTTCCACAAGGTGTTGATTACGATATGTGGTTGGGCCCTGCAACAAAAAGGCCATTTAACAAAAACAGGTTTCACTTTACCTTCCGTTGGTTCTGGGATTATGCAGGTGGGTTAATGACCGACTGGGGCGTTCACCTGTTGGATTATGCCCTTTATGGTATGGATGTAACTACTCCAAAATCGATTATGGCCATGGGAGGGAAGTATGGTTATCCAACCGATGCTTGCGAAACCCCGGACAGTTTACAAACCATTTATGAATTCGACAGTTTCAATGTAATGTGGGACCATGCCATTGGTATAAACGACGGCGCATACGGACGTAATCACGGTCTAGGCTTTGTAGGCGAAAACGGCACATTGGTTATCGACCGCAGCGGATGGGAAGTGATACCGGAAGTTGTAAACAATAAAAAGAGAATGGAACCAATTGCTTTGCAATTAGGCGCAAACGAGGGGTTAAAGAACCATGTAAAAAACCACCTTGACTGTATTAAAAACCGTGGCCATAAATTAAATGCAAGTGTCGAAATTGGGGCTCATATTGCTAAATTCTCTCAATTAGGAAATATCGCTTACCGTTCGGGCAACAAACTTGTTTGGGACGGTACCAAATTCACCAACGATGAAAATGCAAACAAATACCTGGTGCCAAATTATCGTGCACCATGGGAGTTGCCAAAAGTATAAGGATTAAATAAAAAAGGGGATTTAGTTCCCCTTTTTTATTTGTTATAATTGAGTTATCGAAGTATCAAAGCCTAAGTGATTATCTTCCTTCAAAAGCAATAATTTTTACATGCTAAAAAAAGTACAAGATATTTTGTTTTCGGTTGGGAATGAGTAGATTTGAGATTGGAATTGTAAAAAGAATAATTCATTGAAACCTGGTTATATAATAATCAACAAATGCAAAAATAAATCAAAGCGATGAAAGAAAAGCATAAGGGAAATTCTAATAATTCAGAAAACATAACTGACTTTACAAATAATTCAGAATCAATTGATAAACCCCAAATGGATTCTGTTATAGAAATTGAGAAACAGGCATCATTTAAACCCGATAAAAAGCCAATGTTAAAAATTGAAGATAATATTGTTTCGAGAGATCTATTAAATGCCGCAAGAGCAAGTTTAGGAATCTCTAATCAATATGAAAATGCGATTAAAACATTTACAAGCAGTAAAAATTCTGTGAAAATAACTCCAGAATTATACGGTTTTTTTAAAAAGGATAGTTATTCATCTCTTCCCATTGCATCACATAGTTTCGTACAGCAAATAACACTTCAGGAAGAAATAACAAAAATCAAAAAAGAGTTAAATGAAAAATTACAGGAGCTTGAACAAGATAATACAAAAAAAATTGAAGAATTAGAAGACTTAAAGAAAAAGTTAAATTTAAAGGAAAGAATCAATCATATTTTACCTCGTATTTGCGAGGAAGCAAGAAAAAAACTTTTCGAGTCAGAAGGCTTTAAAAAATTATTTGAGGATGCAACAATCTGTAATTCTGTAGTTGTAGCAATTGACATTAGAAGGTCAACTGAATTAATGTTAAAGGCTAGAAAACCAGAGCTTTTTGCCAAGTTCATAACAGAACTCAGTAAAAAACTTTCAGAGATAATAATTAATAATTATGGAGTATTTGATAAATTCACTGGGGATGGGGTGTTGGCATTTTTCCCTAGTTTTTATAGTGGTAAAGATGCAATGTATTTTGCCCTAAAAGCGGCTAAGGAATGCCATCAAGTTTTCAATACTCATTATAATAATTCAAGAGATTGCTTTAATGTTTTTATAAAAAATACAGGACTTGGAATTGGTATTGACTATGGTACAGTAACATTAGTAAATAATCATAATGAACTAACGGTTGTTGGAATTCCAGTTGTTTATGCATGCAGAATGTCTGGTGCAGATGCTGGATTAACAATTCTTAATCAACCTGCAATGGAGCATGTCGAGTTTTTATATCTTAATCAAGTGAGAATTACTGAAACAGAGATAAATATTAAAAATGAAGGTGTTGCTATTGCTTACTTAGTGGATATAAACGAAAGGGGATTGAAGATTGAAAAACCAAATTGGGACGAATTGATTGAATTAAGCAAAGAATCAAAAAAAAATTGAAATTATTTTTTCTATTGATTCATTTTTTAGAATAATAATTTATTCATTATGTTATAGATCGGCATTTATAAAACTGTTTCCTTTTTTGCTCAAAAACAATACATTTGAAATAATGTAAACTCTAAGCCATGATTAAGAAAATAAGCATCATAACCATTATCACCGCCATAACCCTTGTAGTTGGTTTTACCTGGAAACAAGAGCTAAAAACAATAAAAATTGCCCCCCAGGCAGAAAAGATAACACTTAACGGGTTCGAAAATCTTTATAAAATTAGCCCGGAAGTTTATCGGTCAGAACAACCCGATAAAAACGGAATGAAAGAACTCGAAAAGCTTGGAGTAAAAACAATTCTTAGTTTAAGAGAGTATCATACGGATGACAACGAAGTAATGGGTACCAATTTAATGCTAAAGCATGTGCCCATTGACACCAAAGAAATTTCGTACAACCATATTTTCAAAGCATTAACTTTTATAAAAAACTCTGAAAAACCAGTCCTGGTGCATTGCTTGCATGGATCGGACAGAACAGGATGCGTTATTGCTGCTTATAGAATGGTATTTGAAAATTGGTCGAAAAAAGATGCCATTAAAGAATTCAGGAACGAAGCTTTTGGTTATCACGAAAGCTGGTTCCCCAATATTATGGAGTTATTGACCTCGTTGGATGTTAAAGCGCTTCAACGCGATATGGGGATTGAAGCAATTATGCCCTTGAAACATAACTAGAATTGAGTGTTTTTTAGACCTGTCAGGTTAAAGCCTGTTCATTACTAAACCGAATATTCAAAACAAATTATTATTCCTTTTTCCCTTTAAAGAGTTTCCGAAAGAAGGATTTAACTTTTCGTTTTTCTTTTTTAGGCGAATTTAAGGTGTCATTATCATTCTTCTCCTTTTTGTGAAACAACCTGCTGAAAAATCCTTTCACTCCTTTTTGCTTAAATGGTTCACATTGCAAAAAGGAGTAGACATTACCGGAGAAAGCAAATGGGGTGAGGTATCTTCTTCTTAACTCCTTATCTTTTTCTATACCTTTAATAACTTGGGCTACAATTGGCAATGCCAGTGACGATCCGGAACCATTGTTACTGAAAAAGTGAACATCAGGAGTACTTGCGCCTACCCACGTTCCAATAACCAGATCGGGAGTATAGGCAATAAACCAAGCGTCGGAATGGTTTTGTGCAGTACCTGTTTTTCCGGCCAGTTCAGCTTGAATTCCATATCGGCTGCGAATTTTTGATCCGGTTCCCTGATGAATGGTTTCCTGTAAAATGGCTGTAATCATTTGACTGGTTTCAGCGCTGAAAACTTCTTCCTGTTGTGCCGATTTTCGGATATACAAAGTATTTCCATCGGAATCGGTTATTTTGTTAATCATAACCAGTTCGGTCATCCTGCCTTGATTGGCAAAAGCGCTATAAGCCCGTATAATTTCGTAAAGAGATAAATCGAGCGTACCCAAGGCATTCGATGGCGCATCTTCTGTAAAATGAGGAAAATTAAGCCTGTTACAGGTATTCAACAGATTTTCACGTCCCACTTTAAAGTATAAATCCACCGTTGGGAGGTTCATGGAATTTGCCAGTGCATACCAAAAAGCAACGGTACTGTCGGGCGTTGATGCCCGGTTTGCGTTTTGAGGCTCCCAATCCTCGTATCCCGCATAGGTATTTTCTTCGTTTTCGAGATATAAACATGGTTCAATACCTGTTTCAAGGGCAGTGGCATATAAAATGGGCTTAAAAGCAGAAGCAATTTGCCGGTGCGAGAGAACCATGTCGAAAGGCAACATCCTGAAATTATTGCCTCCTATCCACGTTATTACAGCTCCGTTTTTGGGATTGGTGATAAGAACAGATGCATTCAGCATTTTATAGTAATGCCATAGGCTATCTATCGCGCTGATGTCTTTTGTTCGAATACTATCCCATTCAAAAAGTAATACTTTTCTTTTTTGAGTGCTTAGATTTGAAAAGTTTTGCTTTTGGCTAGAATACCATTTTTCTTTAACCCTTCGCCTTGTAAGCTCCTTGTCCAGGAGTTTCTGCATAGGCTCCAAATGGTTTTTCACAGCTTTGGAGCTAAATTCCTGAACTTGCATATTTAGGGTGGTGTATATTTTCAGCCCATCTTTTTCCAGATTATACTCTTTTCCGGTGTTGATTTTGATAGAATCGAGCAGCTCCAGAGCTTTTTTCTTTACCTGATACACAAAATACCCGGCAGGGGCATTTAAGTTTAAGTTTTCGTAACGAAGATTAAGGGGTAATTTAGCAAGACTATCCGCAACTTTGGCTTTTAGATACTTCTCCTTCACCATTAAATTTAAAATAAGGTTTCGGCGGGCTAAGGAATTTTTAGGATTGAGTTGGGGATTGAAATATGTATTAGCTTTTAACATACCAACCAAAACAGCCGATTCTTCAATTTTTAAATTTCGGGCAGGTTTATTAAAATACCGATTAGCGGCCGATTCCACTCCGTAAACATCTTCTCCAAAAGGCACCGAATTGAGATATAAAAGTAAAAGTTCTTCCTTGGTATATACCTCTTCAAAACGCGAGGCTATAAAGATTTCCTTTATTTTATTGACCGGAAGGCTTAAAAATCCAAAATCGTTGCGTCCATAAAGGTTTTTAACCAATTGCTGTGTCAGAGTGCTTCCCCCGCCTCCGCTTTTGTCGCCCAGTAAAATACTTTTAAACAAAACCCGGAAGTAACTTCGGTTGTCATACCCTTTGTGGGTAAAAAAACGCTTATCTTCCGTTGCAATCAAAGCATTTTTTAGATGAACCGGTACTTGGTCCCATTTAATATTGGTGCGGTTTTCTGCAAAATATTTTCCAATTAAAATGGAATCGGACGAATATACCAGTGACGCTTCTTCGTTACTGATGGCCTGCAATGCGCTTTTATCGGGTATTTTACCGAAGGCACCAACATAGACCAATAAAAAAAGCAAACCAATTAATAGTATTATGGAGAATGTAACTATTGAAATATATTTAAGAATAGTCTTTAGAAGTTTTCGTATTTTTAACTGCATTGATTCAGTTTTAATTATCGAGCATTAATTTCTAAAGTTACCCCTTAATATGAAATATAACCGCATGAATTGATCGATAAATAATATCCATGTTTCACAAGTTAAAAAGTATATTGCAAAATGCTAAAGCTTAAACCACACCATATTATCGACATTATCCGCGACTACGGTCAGTATTCAACCTTTGAGCCCCATATATATGGCCATGCTTATCATACAGTTGCAAAAAACATAATTGAGAATATAGAGCAAGAGGTGCAACTGGTAATTACCTCAGACGATGTTTGTATACCATGCATGAACTTAAGTTCGGAGAAGCAATGCAGGGATATTCTTCCTAATCATCCTTATTCGTCCTCCAAACAGATTTATAACGATTATCTCGACGCTGAAATATTAAAAGCACTATCTATAAATGCTGAGTTTGTTATTTCTATAAAAGGATATTTGTTACTGGTATTCAAAGAAGAAAACCTTTTTTATAAGATCTATCCTCACTCCAAAGATATTATTGAGCAACGGAAAATTATGTTTCGAAAGGGATTAAACAAACTTGGATTTAGTGAAGTTTAATGAAAAAGCAGTTGGTTTGTCTTTGATTTTTTGATTATTCAGAAGAGTTTTATTGCTGAATAATTAAGCCTCTACTAATGCGGACATATATTGGATTAGTAAATCGTTATGAGATTTTCGGATAAGTATTTTTCGCTCACTGGCTAACCAACCTAGTGCCATATAGAAATCCGATTCCTCCATATTTGTTTGTAAAATCAGTTCTTTCGCTGAAAGCTCCTCTTCTTGTTGAAGTTTTTGCAAAATAATTCCTGATTTGTAAATGATTTCGATTTTGATCATGTTGGTTTTTTTAAGTTATTAATAATCGAAAACAGAATAATATATTGATGACGGTCACACAATTTAATGTATCTAGAATATTATAAATCTTAGTATTATCGTTTTTCACCTTTGTCAACATTCTTTTTCGCATTTCTGCATTGATTACATTAAATTCAATTTGACATAACCAACATATAATACAGGTGAAAAGAATAATACCCTAAAATAACGGAAAAGAATGTGATAATAAATGGTGGATATTGTTAATTATTCTTAAAATCAATAAGTTGTAATAGATTCGAGCTGGTACATTCACCTATGATTATCAGGGAGAATAATATCATTCAATAGGAATACGGAATAAATTCTACGGATTTAAGAAAATGCTTAAATTTAAATTGAACCCACTTCGGGGTTCCAAATTTCTCGTTTAGTTTTCCTCCGGTTTTACCGGAGGTTATTCATATTAAAGTCCTTTGGACTTTTGTTTGCTGAAAACCCTGAAAGGGTTAAATTTCAATAACCGTAGGTGTCAACCTACGGTTATTGAAATTTATAATACAACAACCCTGAAGGAGTCGAATTTTAAAATACACAGGATAAATTAATTTAAACAGTTTCTATATTTATTTATCGATGACAGATACCCTTGTATGCGCAGTTTTCGCATGCTTTTAAATCGTTGGTTTTGGTAAATGGAACAGAGGGATCGAACATTTGCTGTAAAAGGGTTTCAAGGTTATTTTCTAATTCACTGGCCTTGTCCCTGATATTATAAAGTAATTCGCCTTTTGAATAGCGGAGTTGTGGATTATAACTTTTGTCGAACATCTTTTTAACGCTGTATAACCCTGCCTGAATAGCTCCTTCCGGATAGCTGTTTGTTAATACAAAAGCATAAACGAGGCATTGAAAAGCGGCATCCTTACTTTTGCGCTTTTCGCCCTGAAACAGGTTTTCTATGCTTGCGAAGGTTGGGGTAGCTTCTCCGGTTTTATAGTCGATTATCCGGTAAATTCCAGCCTTAAAATCGATACGGTCTACATATCCGCCAATGCGGATAGGAATTGAAATACCGGGGAATTGAACTTCGCGCTCAATAAGCGATTCCAATGTTTTTATTTCGAATGGAGCGTAATTGCTGTCAACCTCCAATATTTTACGAATATATTTCAGGATGATTTCTTTTA
>Ga0316608_1000165_pt1 | contig 35880 bp, 24 predicted proteins | sample MIS2016152B_MG_FD_207673 | JGI IMG/M metagenome (GOLD analysis project Ga0316608, IMG submission 207673) | Microbial mat bacterial communities from Middle Island sinkhole, Lake Huron, Michigan, United States - MIS.2016.152B | ecosystem: Environmental > Aquatic > Freshwater > Lake > Sediment... | reverse complement strand
TTAGCGGACACAATACTTCCCAACTAATTACCCTGACCGCAAATGACGGAAATGGTAATACCGAAAACACTACTTTCACCATTACCTTAAAGGATGTTTCAAAACCTGCATTAACTGCTGTTGCTGAACAAACTAGGGCAACAAACATCGGATGTACTTATGTTACCGCCGGCACTGAGTTTGACCTTACAGCTTCTTCTGATAATTGTGGTATCACAAATACAACATATCAACTTTCCGGTGTCACTACAATTGCTGAGACCAGCGGTACATCTCTTGCTGGTATTGTTTTTAATAAGGGTGAGACTACAGTTGTGTGGAAAGTATATGATTTTGCAGGAAATTTTGAATCAATTAGCATCAAGGTCATTGTAAATGATAACGAAAAACCAGTTATCATTGGTTGTACAAGTGATATCAATGTAAACACCGAGGCTGGCCGCTTAACCTGCGACCAGATTGCTTCCTGGACAGAACCTACAGCCACAGACAACTGCGATGGGGCAATGACCTATACAGATAGGAACTACGCGCCGGGTGCAACATTTCCAGTTGGGACAACAATTGTTACATATAAGTTTAAAGATTCCTCGAACAATGAGAGCACTTGTAGCTTTAAAATTATTGTTTCGGATAATACTGTTCCGGTCATCACCGGATCGATAGCTCCATCAACTGTTGAGGGATGCATCGCCACCGATGCTCCTGCGGCAGCAACAACGACTGCCAAATTGGAAGCTTTGGGACTTACGATTACCGATGCCTGTACTCCTGATGATAACTTGTTAATCACCAGTAATGATGTATCCGCAGGAACTTGTCCTGTTTTAGTAACCCGAACTTATACAGTAACTGATTCTAATGGAAATGCATCTACAGCCACCCAGATAATTACCATTAGCGATGATACTAATCCAACCTTCACCGTACCTGCTGATATTATTATTTGTAGAGATTCTGATTGTTCCAATAATATCTTACCAATTATTACAGGTGATGTTACTGATGAAAATGATAATTGTTATACTGGATTAAATGCTATTTTTTCAGATGACAATTCTAATTTAACCTCCTGCGATATCTATGGTTTTATTACCCGTACCTGGACTTTGACAGATGGTTGCGCGAATATTACTTCGAAAAACCAAATTATTTGGGTGGAGCCAGTGGTAACGATTACTTCACCGAATGATACGATATGCAGTGGCACAGCAACCAATATTGCTCCATCTAGCAATCAAACTGCGAAAAATGGGATCCGCTACACCTGGACGGTGGCTGACAACCCCGATGTAACCGGCGAAGCTGCAAGTGTTGGTAACGGAAATAACATTGGAACTCCTATTTCGCAAACTCTGGTAAACACCAGCAACACCGCACAGCTCGTACGATATATCCTTACTCCTCATGCTATAGCTGCCAACGGAACTAACAGCTGTGCTTTTGCAAGTATTACGGTCGATATTTGGGTGGAACCTGTGGTTACGATTCTGGCTAATAATGACACGCTTTGTAACAAGACATCAACAAATATTTTAGTCTCCAGCCCAAATACAACAACAAACGGTATACATTATACCTGGACTGCATCCTTCCCTCCTGAAATTACAGGAGCCTCCTCAAACCTTGCAGGGGTGAACATTGGTTCTTCAATTAATCAGTTATTGGAAAACACTTCTTTAAATGTTCAATTGGTAGAGTATACTATTACACCCTGGACAATAGATATTCTTGGTAATAAAAAATGTTCCGGTACACAAAAGTCAGTATTTGTATATGTGAATCCCACTCCACAAATAATGGTTGCTGAAGCTAACCGCGATTCTATTTGCTATTCCGAGGGAACGACTTTGAATATTACCACGCCCAATACTTCCGTTATTGGTACAGTAAAATACCATCTGGAAACGACTTATAATGCCGGGACAATACTTGGAGTTGCCCCAAATGGCTCTTTCAATATTTCCAACCTTATTCAAAATCTTGTAAATACTACCAATGTTATTCAGGAAATAACTTATAAGCTTACTCCATTTATTGAAAATTCAAAGATGGGAATTGATTGCGAAAATGGGACTTCAAAATACATCACTTTTACTATTGCGCCGGAGTTAAAATTTAATTTAAAACCTAAAGAATTTATTGGCGGAAAAAATATTCGTTGTTTTGGTGAATCAAATGGAAGCATTAAAGCAATTAATATTAAAGGAGGGTTTGAAGGACTGGGTTACTCAATATTATGGAAAACAGGAGAAACGATAGATTCAATTTACAATAAGAAGACTGGAATTTATTCTGTAACAATTAAAGATAAATTGAATTGTAAAAATGCAGATACCATAGCACTCATCCAACCTGCCAAACTTACCCATACTAAAATAGTTACGGGCGTACAATGCAACGGAGGAAATAACGGAGCTGTAAACATTACAGTTGCCGGAGGAGCTGAAACATATCCCTATCGCTTCCATTGGTGGGGACACGGTAGCGATTGGTACACCGAAGATATTTCTAGTCTTTATTCTGGATACTATAACTTACAAATTGCAGATACCAATGGATGTATAGATGGTGAAACCGATATTCTGGTCAAATCCCCTGTTCCATTTAGTTGGGGTCATAACAAATCAAAGTATGGCGACTATAATATAAGTTGCACTGGAGCAAATGACGGTATCCTCAATCCTACTTTCTTTAATATTATTAAAGGTTATCAATGGACAGGGCCTAATGGGTTTACAGATACTGTTCGGATGATTAAAAACCTCAAACCCGGAATATACACACTAACTGTACGCGATAATAACGGATGTTTTACTACAGGAGATGCGGATACAATATTTGAGCCCACGCCATTGGTTCTTACGCCGGATATCTTTACTTACCCCAGTGGATACAATGTTGAATGCTATAAGGGGAAAAATGGGAAAGTAATAGCCAATTTAACAGGTGGACACCAAAACTACGAATACATTTGGAGCACCTCTAATGGTACAGGCATTGATCCCGGGGAAAAAACCCAGGAAACCCTTGGATCTGGCAGCTATATTATAAATATTAAGGACAAATACCAATATTATTTCAATAATCAACCGAAAGATTCTTTCTGCTCGGTAATAGGGACAGTTACCTTAACTGAACCACCGGCATTACAACTCGATACAGCTATTCATCGCTTTAATGGCTACGAGATTGATTGTCATTCGAGTAACACCGGATCTATCAATACAACAATTTCAGGAGGATTTGGTACATACAGCTACAAATGGGGCACTTCAGATGGAGCAGGTATAATACAAGATTCAGCCGACCAGAAAAATCTTACTTCCGGGACATATAACCTCACCGTAACCTATGGTGGAGTATGTCCGGTTAATTATAGTATCAGGCTCCATGAACCTTCTCCTGTAAATTTAGATTCTGTGCTTACACCTGTTAGCTGTTATGGACTTTCTAACGGAACAATCTCCATTAATCCTTCCGGTGGGGTTAGCCAAAATATACAACCATATACTTATTTATGGTCAACTTTAAATGGGGCCGGAATAATACCAGCTCAAAAAGATCAGGCAAACCTTAAAACAGGAGACTATCAGTTAAAATTAACTGATGGGAATAATTGTGATTTTAACTGGAATCTGAAAATCACACAACCCGATTCTATAAAAATTACAACAAAAGCAGAGGATATTAATTGTAGTGGGGCTGGCAACGGTAAAATTAAAGCAACCGTATCGGGTGGTACTCCGGAGTATAACTATAAATGGTCGGATAGTTCTACCCTGGATTCAATCATCAATATTACTATTGGAGATTATGCGCTTACAGTAACCGATAAAAATAATTGTGAAAAAACTATAATTACAAATGTAAAAGCTCCCAATCCGCTGAAAATTGACAGCACTATAAAGGATGTACAATGCAATGGGTTTAATAACGGTGAAATTTCAATAATAATACATGGCGGTAGACGACCTTACCACTATTCCTGGTCTACTGGAGATAGCGATTCTATAATAACAGATTTATCTTCGGGCACCTACAGAGTATCTGTAACTGACTATGGTGGATGTGTTGGAAATGGCACCTATACAATAAAAGAGCCTCTGCCATTAGGTATTTCTTCTACAAAAAAGGATATTCTATGCCATGGTGATGCAACCGGGGAAATACATCTTACACCAACAGGTGGAACTAGCCCTTATGATTATACCTGGTCGAACAACGCAATTAAAGGAAAAGATGCTACCATGCTTAAAGCTGGGAGTTATGAAATAGTTGTTCAGGACGCTAATCTTTGCCCTTCGAATACGATAGTAAATATTTCAGAACCCTCCGCTATAGCGGTTAATACTGAAATGGTCCAACCCTTTTGTCCGGACACTGAGGATGGCAAAATTGAGATAGCGGTGAGCGGAGGAAATGAAGATTTTACTTACAACTGGAGTAATGATAATAGTTCCCCGATAATTGAAAATGTACGCTCAGGGATATACTTTGTTACCATAACAGATGGCAACGATTGTGAAAGAAAAGATACCATAGCTTTAGAACCTCTTAATCAATGGTGTATTGATATTCCAACCGCATTTTCACCCAACGACGATGGCTCTAATGATACATGGGAAATCTTGGGAGGAACTCCGGATAACCAAATTAAAGTGAGCGATTTATACCCTGAAGCTGTTATTGAAATTTTTAACCGGTGGGGAATTTTAATCTATAAATCACAACCTGGCTATCCGGAACCATGGGATGGTATGTATAAAGGCAATAAATTGCCAATCGATTCGTATTATTATGTATTCGATTTGAGGAATGGTTCAAAACCAATGACGGGTAATGTAACAATAATACGGTAACCCTCGTATTCCCAGGACAAAAGCCAGAACGAGTTGAAAAGTAAAATTAAAAAGCTGTTTTTAATAAAATATTTACTGATTATTATGGGGAGTACTGTTGCTCAACAATTGCCCCTGTATAGCCAGTATATGATGAACGGCTTCTTAATAAATCCTGCCATTGCAGGGAGTGATGGATACACCACAGCCACACTCACTTCCCGGGATCACTGGGCAGGACTGGCAAACTCTCCAAAAACATATGCACTAAGTGTCCAATCGCGAATCCTTCGAAGTAACTACAAAATTCGCGGAAACGCCGTGTCTCCGTCCAAATCGCTTTCCCGAAGGAGTGGAAGAGTTGGGCTCGGTGCCTACCTCTATAAGGATCGAAATGGATTGATAGATCGAACAGGTGGGCAATTTACTTATGCCTATCACTTATTTCTGAGGAACAAGCAACTATCTTTTGGCTTGGCAGCTTCTGCATTCCAGATAAAGATTGACCAGGCGCAATTGCAGTTTCGTGATTCGGAACCATTATTAGCCGAAGGGTTTAATAATCTGGTTTTTGTCCCGGATTTTACCTTTGGTGCGCAATTACTAACATATAAAGGCTTTTTAGGCGTATCGGCTGCTCAGCTTTTTCAAACCCGAATTAAAGTAGGGGATAAAAACCTTGATTACCGAATGAAGCGTCATTATTACATAATGGGTGGATATCGCTTAGATGTAAAAAACGATTTTGAAATTGAGCCTTCCTTTCTGTTACGAGGAACGGAACTTGGAATTATCCAAGCCGACATCAATCTAAAATGCTACTATAAAGAATTTTATTGGGCAGGTATAACCTATCGCACCCAATCATCTATTGGTTTACTAATAGGAGGTAAAGCCAACCGCTTTTATTTCGGATATGCATTCGATTACAATTTGTCGAGCATCCAAAAATATTCGTTTGGTTCGCATGAACTCAATATCGCTATTAAATTTGGGGACAGTTCCCGACGTTACCGCTGGATGATACGGTATTGAGAGTATTATAAATCAGTAAGTTTAGCGATAAATTCAGGATATAACAATTCTTCCCGGCATAATTTCTCCCAACGCAACCTTGCCTCAACACGTATTTGGGAATAATCAGTCCGTGAAATCAAATCCTTTATTTTTTGGGCGAGTTCCTGAGGAGATATAGATGGTTGCACCAAATAACCTATCTCATCATTTACTATTTCGGAAGTACCTCCTACGTTAGTTGCAATTACAGGTATTCCAAAGGAAATTGCTTCCATAACCGATACCGGAATGCCCTCACTGCTACTTATATTCAGGAATACATCAACTGAGTTGGATTTATAAAAACTAATAAGTTCGTTATATGAAAGTTGTCCCTTAAAATCAATTGTAACACTATCAGGTAAATTACTTGTTATAGAAAGGATTTTATCCTTTAAGGAACCTTCCCCAAGATGGGTCCATTTAACCGGAATGCGCAAATAGCGAAGGCTATTGGCAATAATATCAAGCTGTTTCAATGCTATTATATTGGAGCACGAAACCAGATTAATATATGCAGTTTTAGAAAAGGGGCCGATTCCATAGTCCTTGGTGCCTAAACGTGAAATATATGTTTCACATTTTGCCGTTGGATAATGCGATAAGAAATATTTTTTACCCATTTCGGAAATAAAAACTGCTAAGTCCATTCTTGTAACCTGAAGTTTTCGAAAGGGAATATAATTGTGGTTACGCTCTTCATACAGATCAGACCCATGAAACCGAACCACAATTTTTGACCTCAAATCTTTAGGTAAAAACGGTATTATTTGGCTCCACCGAATTCCCCAATAAAAGTATATTACATCGTAGTTATTGAGCCTGGTCAAAAAATTAAGTCTATGAAAAAATGCCAAAATTGCTCTGAGTAATAAAAAGGATGTAATCCAGTTTCGAATTTTTGAAACGGACTTCCAAACGCTTTCATCTTTAAGGTCACCAAAAAGAGGAAACAGAAAAAAACTATTGAAAATTCCTTTCTTTATTAACTCACGCTTATTTTTTATGGAATTAAATAAGGGTGTAATTAATTCAATATTATTGGGAATTGTTCTATGATTAGTTGAGTTATTAGTTTCTAAAGGGAACAAGGCAACCTTATCGAACGATTTTGCTAGAAATAACAACTCATTTTCAAAGAAGGCCTCCGATGTTCCAAAAGGGAATTTATCGGTAAATATGAGGATGGACTTATTTTTTTCTTTCATTTGTCAATACAAAACAATGCAAGTATAGGCAATACTAATTATAATCCCTAAAGACAAACTAATAACTGTTACTTTGGGTCAAAATTACAATTTACACTTCACAAAAAATTCCATGATAAGGAATAGTATGAATTTTTTACATTTGTCGCTTCAATCCTTCTATAATTGAATCGGAAAAACAATAATATTTTAGTTATTACAGATGGCTCCTGGGATCATGCCAGTAGCAGAACAAGGGCATTGCTCTACTTTAACTATTTTAAACTACAATTAAATCTTAGTATAAAGTGGATTCCCCGAATTCCTCAAAAGAAACAAACAGGCCTTTATAAATGGTTTATTTTCCCCTTATTAAAGCGATTTCTTTTTTGCAAATTGTTTTTTTATATCCTATTGTTTCAATTCGATGTAGTATTTGTACAACGTTATTTCTTATCGGCATTTCTACTAAGAATTCTGAAAAAGAAGCGATCAAAAATTATTTATGATTTTGACGATGCTATATACCTTGACAAACCCGGAGAGCATAAAAATACGGACAAAACCACAAGAATGGTAAATGCTGCCGATCAAATTATCATATCCTCCGCTGAACTTGCTCCTTTTTGTAGGTCATCAGGAAATGAAAAAATTGAAATAATAACCACGCCCGTTGAACCAGAAAAATTTAAAATCCACACACCACATTTGAACCAACCAATTGTAATTGGGTGGATAGGTTCTTCGTATACAACCCCATATTTAAAATTAATTGAATCGGCTTTACAGGAAATTAAACGAAATTTCGATATTAAATTACTTTTGATTGGCGCAGACCCAACTTATAGAATTGCTGGAGTGCCTATAGAAGTTGTTTCCTGGAACCTTGCAAAAGAGGCAGAACACATGGATATGATGGACATTGGAATTATGCCTTTGACTTCCGATGGATACTCCAAAGGGAAAGGTGGTTACAAACTCTTTCAATATATGGCCGCTGGAATTCCAGTAGTGGCAAGCCCGGTAGGTATTAATTCCGAAATTGTAATCGAAAATCAGAATGGCTTTCTTGCTGAAAGGAGCGAAGATTGGATAAAATCGGTAACATATTTGATTGAAAATTCAGCGGAAAGGGAAAGAATGGGTAAAATTGGTCGTCGATATGTAGAAGAAAAATATAGTCGGGAAGTTAATTTTAAGCTCCTTTACAAAATAATAAAATCGATTTAAAATGACTGAACAAGAATATTTAGAACTGATAAAGAATAAAACGAAAATAGTAATTGAGTTAGGCTGTGGTCCGAGTAAGCAGGCTGATACCATTGGTATTGATGCTTTTCAACTTCCGGGAGTCGATATTGTAACAAATCTCGAAAATGGCTTGCCTTTTATTCCGGACAATTCGGTAGATGAAATTTCGTCCGTTCATTTTCTTGAACACATAAACAATATTGAGTTCCTTATTAAGGAAATTCATAGGGTTTTGAAACCAACCGGTATTCATAAAGCAATTGTCCCTCACTTTTCAAATCCTCATTATTACTCCGATTTGACGCATAAAAAATTCTTCGGCCTTTATACCTTCGACTATTATGCTACGGATTCGACAAAGCTAAAAAGAACCGTTCCAGGATTTTACAACTCCTTTAAATTCAATATAACCAGCAGAAAATTAGTTTTTAAGTCTCAATTTTTTGTCCGGCATATGATAAAAAGGGGGTTCATTCTCCTTTTTAACATCAATAATTTCACAAAAGAATATTACGAAGAGTGCTTAAGCGGAGTATTTCCATGTAGTGAAATTCACTTCGAAATGACTCCTCAAAAGTAACCTTAACTAAAATATAGAAGCAAAGCAACTACATGCTTGATAAAATAAAGAGTCTGGGAAAGCAGACAGCCGTTTACGGATTTGGAAGTATCTTAAATAAAATGTTAGGGTTTATTCTGATACCCATTTACCAAACGCATATTCCAATTGGTGATTTCGGTTATCTGGTATATTTTGAGACGATCATCCTTTTTTTATCCTCCCTGTTAAATTATGGTATTGGCCCGGCACATCAACGATTTTTCTATATAGAGCGGGAAAAGAACACCTATGGTGTTTATCTTTTTAACAATTTTTTTGGATGTTTTATACTTGCTTTAGCATCGATTTTACCCATGTTAATTTTTTCGGGGACTGTATCGGAGGTAATAACCGGTAGTAAACTGCAATCTGGGAATTTCCAAATTACGCTTTGGATCGTTTTAATAGAAATACTTTATGTAATTCCATTTCAGTATTTACAATACGAGAAGAAGCCTGTCCAGTATCTTTTATTTAATGTTTTCAAATTGGCCATCACTTTTTCGATCACCATTTATTTTGTGGTAAGTCTTTCAATGGGCTTTCAGGGCATGCTCCTAGCCCGGTTAATTGGAGGCTTGGCAGCTTTACTAATTGGCGTTTTATTTATAATTATCCCACAAAGCAAATTCAGGATTGATATTGAATCCTTAAAACAGTCCCTTCGGTTTGGATTCCCCTATGTGGTTTCGACCATAGGGTATACCTTGTTTACCATTACCGACAGGTTTATGCTTAATTGGTTAAGCACTCCTGAAGAATTAGGAAAATATGGATTTGGGTTCCGGATTGCAAATTTTATTAACTTGATATTTGTTCAAACAATAGGCTTGAGTTATTTCCCTTCGATAATGGACAACGAAAAAAAAGCCAACAACATCCGGTATTACAGAAAAATGCTCACATATTATTGCTTTTTGCTAGCTTTCCTCATTCTTGGTTTTTTATTCTTTTATAAGGATATACTTTGGGTTGTTGGAAAACAAATAGACTATTGGGATGGCTTGAAAGTAGTGCCAGTTTTATCGCTTAGCTTTATGATAATGGGAATGAACTACTTTGTTGGGGTGGGATTATTTTTAAATAATAAAACAAAAGAATATATTTTACCTTCCTTTTCGGCAGTTTGCGTTAATATAATAATGAATCTCTTTCTGATTCCCCGTTATGGAATAATGGGTGCCGCCTATTCAGTTGTTGCTGCACAAGTTATTTACATATCTTTTGTTTCAATTCTATCGGCGAAATATATGAAAGTAAATTTCGAGTGGGGAAAAATTATGCTGATCTATTTAATTGGAATAGCAATTTTTCTGGCGACAGAGTTATTCCCTATTTCCAATTTAGGATTATCGTGGCTACTTAAAATAATCCTATTGGGCATTTTCCCAATCATTCTGCTAAAATTAAATTTCTTTGAACAAATAGAAATTGATAAACTGAAGGCAGGGGTTTATAAAGTTGGCCAGCGGTTTAAGTTAGTCAAGTGACCAATTTAACCTGTTTATTTATCAGTCACCTCCACTACAAATCCCCCATGCTTCCTTACATTTAAACATTGCCCGGAATCGAATAATAAATATTGCCCTTTTATACCGGTGAGAATGCCGGAAATTGAGGTTTTCTTTTCGAGGTCGACACTCTCGGGCTTGATGGGATAAGTTAATACCGGATAATGAACCTCAACAATCTCATTTTCTTCCAAAACATAAGGAGACAGGCTATCGCTCAGGCTGGCAGCTGCATGTTGCTTTTCGTAAATCAAATCTCTCGATGGATCTATCACATTTTTAAGCATATTGCGCCAGTTGGTTTTATCGGGCATCACTTTTTTTAGTTCCATTTCTATTAAACCGGCCAAATAACGGTTGGGCGTTTTTGCCAGTTTGATGGCTTTCCATGCCCCCTGGTCCATCCAACGGGTTGGAATTTGTGATTTTCGCGTAACACCAACTTTTACATCGCTCGAAAGCGCTAAATAAACAAAATGATCCTGAAGGCAATGCTCCGCAGCCCAAACCATGTCGCGGGCTATTCCCTCGTGAGCGCGACAAAGCTGCGGATTTAAAACACAATCTTCTGTTTCGGGAATAGATATAAAGCAGGGATAACAATAGCCTTGCCCAAAAGATTTTTTTGTGGTTTTTCCGCAGTGCAAACATTGAATTTTGTTTGTCCATTGGATGGTTAAGGATTTACCAATAAATTGGTTCATACCCAATTTTTCTGTTCCAATGGGTAAAAAATACTCTACCGGATCTCCAAACCGGGTTTCCATTTTATCGATAATTCCTGTCATAGCTCGTTTTTATTAGGTGAACCAAAATAAACCTTTTGGACAACATAAAAAATATTTTAAAAATAATACTACTATGTTTTGCATAGTACTGTTTTTTTTATTTATCTTTGTATAGTCATTTAGTAAGTATAACATAATACTATAAACATGAAAAAAGTAATTATTATTCATATCAACGGCATACTGTTTCATATGGAGGACGATGCCTATTCGACTATGCGTGAACGAATTTTCAAACAGGGAAAACAAGGCGACAAACAACTTGAAGCAACCCTAGCCGAAAGATTCTTGCAACTTCTAGCAGCAAATAAGCAAGTAATAACGCTTACCGATGTTCAGCAAATTCTTTCGGAATTGGGCATAAAAGCCACTTACGAATCTGCTTCCAGTCAGCGAAATTCTAATCAATCAACTTACAACCGGCTTTACCGAAGCAACCACAATAAAATGATTGGCGGGGTATGCGGTGGGTTTGCCGAATATTGGGACATGGATCCTGTAATTTTACGACTTCTTTTTGTTGTCCTTTTCTTTGGATTTGGAGTAGGACTGTTACTGTATATCCTCATGTGGATTATAATCCCAATTAAATAGTGTCGGCAAGAAAACACCAATTTCTTTGTAACGCTCGGCAAAAAAATGCTCATTTACAAAAAGTAAACTCCGTTTTTTCTGCCTTTGCAAGCCCAGAACCTGGTGTTTTCTTATCCAACACTGGGTTTTCTAACAAGCTCTAAATAAACAATTAAACCAGATCGTTATGACCATGAATTCCGATAATGCAAAAGCACAAATGCGGAAAGGGGTATTGGAATATTGCATTTTACTTATTCTTTCGGACAATGACGCTTATGCTTCCGATATCATCAACCAATTAAAAAAAGGCGAGATGATAGTAGTAGAAGGAACATTGTACCCCCTTTTAACCCGTCAAAAAAATGCAGGATTGTTAAGCTACCGCTGGGAGGAATCGCTTCAGGGCCCCCCCCGGAAATACTATTCCATTACCGAAACCGGTAAAAATTTCTTGAACGAACTCAACCTTGCCTGGAACGAACTGGTTGACTCTGTAAACACCTTCCGTAAATCCTACTCAACCCAATAAGACCGCAGCCATGAAAAAAACTGTAATTATAAATATTAGTGGAATTGTTTTTCATATAGACGAAGATGCGTATGAAAAGCTTCAAAGATACCTCGATTCGCTCGGCCATTATTTCGGCAAAACCGATGAGGGGATGGAAATTGTTACCGACATTGAGTCGCGAATAGCAGAATTACTTCAACCTAAGGTAACAGAAAATAAGCAATCGGTAGCTATTGAAGATATCGACGAAATTTTGGCAATTTTAGGAACACCCGAAGATATTGCCGCTTCCGACAGCGCCAATTATGAGGAAACTTCGTCTCCAAGAACCGAAGGCGCTTCCACACGTTCTTCCAGAAGGTTATACCGTGATGTAGAGAATTCAGCAATTGGAGGTGTTTGTAGTGGCTTTGCTGCTTACTTTGACGTCGATCCTATCTTTTTCCGTATACTATTCATAGCACTGATTTTTGCAGGCGGAATTTCGTTCATCCTCTATCCTATTCTATGGATTGCTGTGCCTGCCGCACGAACTTCGGGTCAGAAACTCGAAATGCGCGGCAAAGATATAACCCTCAGCAATATTGAAAAAACCGTACGCGAAGAATTCAGCCACATCAAAAAAAATATGGATAAACCCGATTCTTTCTGGAGCAGGATTATGGGATTCTTTAATGAACTTTTTATGTTTATGGGAACCTTGCTAAGAGGTATTTTTGGACTTCTTCGCTATTTACTCGGAATGATTCTGATACTTATGGCCATCTCATTTATAATAGGAATAATTGGTGCCTTGTACTTTAAAAATTTTTCGATCCATGGAAATTTTAATGAACACTTTACTTCAGTGCAGGATTTTCTTTACAATATTGTGAGCCCCATAAATGCCGATACGCTAATATTCCTGCTATTTGTAGTTCTCATACTTCCAATTATCGGAATGATTTATAGCGGGTTAAAGCTTCTCATACGATTTAAAGCAAACGACCGCTGGGTAGTCCTCACACTTGCAATATTTTGGATAGCATCGGTTATCGCATTCACTGTGCTGATTTTTAACGAAGTGAAAAATTTCAATTCCGAAAACAGTACTAAAGAAATTATTAACCTTGCATCTCCTTCAAAAGGTGTTTTCTACCTGAATGCGCCAGCTGTTGATGAAGACGCTGAAGATTTCATTTCCCATTTTAATGAATCCCGCTTGTTTATCCCTTTAAAGTACTCTAATAAAGAAGAATTTGCAGGGATAACGCAGATCGACATTGAAAAAACTACCTCGCTTACCCCCGAACTTCAGATAATAAGGGAAGCCCGAGGAGATAGTCGTTCGGAAGCATTGGAATCGGCCAAAAAAATTAAGGTTAATTATTCCCAAAAAGATACTCTATTAACTATTGATCCCTTTTTTCGGGTATCAAATGATGAGCGTTGGAAGTTTTATAATACAAAAATAATTATCCGCTTACCGGTTGGCGTAAAGATATTCCTCAACGAAAATACCAGGCGTCTCCTCCATAATGTTAAAAATAGGGACGATTACTGGGACGATAATATGGTAAACAAAACCTGGATTATGACCGAAAACGGACTGGAACTGGTCGGATCCAGCGACATTGAAATTCGCACTGTTCAACCTTGCGGAAACAGAGTACTAAATCTACAGATCCGCGATCGTTATTCGATAAGTCAAAATAAGCTTTACGAACATAACGATGACCACTACGGACCATTAAAAATAGATGGGGAAAAAATCAATTATGGTACTATCAAATTTGATGTCCGAAAAAGCGATTCTGATAAAATTTATGTGGAACTGATTAAATCCGCTGCCGGAAATAACAGCAATCAGGCAAATGCCTATTCAAGAGCCATTGAATATACTTTTGACCAAAACGACTCGGTATTATGGCTCGATCCAATTTTCCGCTTTCCTGAAAATAACCGTTGGAACGACCAGAAGTTAAAGGTAATATTGCGGGTTCCTATTCGATATCACATTTATTTTAGTAAAGAAATGGAACCATTGCTTCGTGATTTTGCTGATGACAGAAACAGATGGGCAGGCGATTTCATCAACAACACCTGGGAAATGGCTAACGAAGGCCTGGTAAAAATTGAAGAACAAAATATGCAATAGTAGCATAAACAAAAAAATGATTACACCTTAACAATGATTCAGATACATGATGGTCTCCAATTAAACAAGCAGTTTGCATATTTAGGTTGCTCCTGCTGTTTAATTTTGGAGAATAAAAAAATGATGGGAAGGTTGTTGTATTAAAAAAATTTATATTTTTGCACCTCGATTTGAGATTGTCCTATGGTGTAGTGGTAGCACAGCAGATTTTGGTTCTGTTAGCCTAGGTTCGAGTCCTGGTGGGACAACAAAGACACAATGCAACCCTTTCAAATACAAGCTATTTGAAAGGGTTTTTTGTTTCAGGAAAAAAGTTCCTGATCCCTAATTGACCTGTTTTCGATTCGTTGTAAAGCAAAAAAATCTACCAACAAAGCACAACCTGAATCTAAAAAGAAAATAATATGTTTATTCCTATGAACCATAACCAATCCATTTAGTTTAATGAAGAATAGTCTCCTCACAATTTATGTCCAAAAAAAGTATGCGGAAAATATTGGTACTGTTTGCTCATCCCCGTTTTGAACATTCTGTAGTCAACAATGCCATGGTTGTTATGGAAAAACAGCTATCATTTATCACTTTTCAGGATTTATATGAAAGCTATCCTGATTTCAATATCGATGTAAAACGCGAACAGGAATTACTTTTGGCGCATGATGTGATTATTTGGCAGCATCCTTTTTACTGGTATAGTTGCCCTCCTTTACTCAAACAATGGATTGATCTTGTATTGGAATTCAATTGGGCCTATGGACCAAACGGAGACGCCCTAAAAGAAAAATACATCCTGAATGTGGTTACTACAGGGGGGGCCCGAGAAGCTTATCAAACCGATGGGCGAAACAGGTTTACAATCAACCAGATGCTTGCGCCATTTGACCAAACAGCCACGCTTTGCAAAATGGTATACCTCCCACCTTTTGCAGTACAGGGAACACATCGGCTTCAACCCAATGAACTTGCTATAAAGGTAGAGGAATACAAAGCACTGCTAAATTTTTTATCAATCGAAACGTCACCACTTAAAACGTTACTCCACCTGGAAATAATCAACGATCACTTTATTCAACCTAAATAATAAATATCATGGGAAACGGTTTTCTAATTCAGGCCATGGTTTACCTAAGTGCAGCAATCATTTGTGTGCCTGTGGCCAAAAAATTAGGAATGGGTTCGGTACTGGGTTATTTGATTGCAGGTATAGTAGTGGGGCCATTTCTATTAGGGTTTATTGGCGAAGAAGGCGAAGATATTATGCATTTTGCCGAATTTGGAGTGGTTATGATGCTTTTTCTAATAGGACTTGAGCTGGAACCAAAAAAACTATGGAAAATCCGTAAGCTTATCCTCGGAACAGGCCTATCTCAAGTACTTGTAACCACATTTGCAGTATTTGCGATTAGCCTCGTTTTGGGAATGAATTGGCAGGCATCGCTCGCAATAGGCATGTCATTAGCCATGTCGTCAACAGCCATTGTTTTGCAGTCGATGAAAGAAAAAAACCTGATGCAGAGTAGTGCTGGTAGGAGCTCCTTTGCTATTTTGCTTTTTCAGGATATCGCTGTTATTCCAATCCTGGCAATTCTTCCCCTTCTGGCTATCCACACAATTAACGCAGATGCCGCTGTCAGTCACTCAATATTAGATGGACTACCCGGATGGTTACAAACTCTGGCGTTGCTTGGTGCAATTACAAGTATTATAGTGGCAGGTCGTTTTGGCATATCCCCCCTATTACGAATTGTTGCAAAATCGAGAATACGGGAGCTATTTACGGCCTCGGCTTTACTAATAGTGACCGGAATAGCTTTTTTGATGGGTATGGTTGGATTGAGCCCGGCACTTGGAACCTTTTTGGCAGGAGTAATCCTAGCCAACAGCGAATTCCGTCACGAGTTGGAATCGGATATCGAACCCTTCAAAGGATTATTGCTTGGTTTATTTTTTATGGCTGTAGGTGCTTCAATTAATTTTCAGCTAATAGCGGAAAAACCATTCGTAATTGCAACACTTACCCTGGGAATTATCCTGCTAAAAGCATCGATTATTTTCACTATCGGTCGTTTTTCGAAGTTATCGCACGACCAAAATATGATTATGTCGATAAGCCTGTCACAAGTTGGAGAATTTGCCTTTGTAACAATTTCGTTTATTGGACAACTAGACATCCTAAACCGTGAAGATACGGAACTAATGATGGCAGTTACAGCAATGAGTATGTCTATTACACCTGTTTTGATCCTGCTAAATGAAAAATACGTGCTTCCCCACCTGGGAACTAAAAAAATCGACGAACGTCCTGCCGATGCGATAGATGAAAAGAATAAGATTATCATTGCCGGTTTTTCACATTTTGGAAGCACGCTTGGACGCTTTTTACGCGCTAATGGAGTAAATGCAACGATTCTAGATCATGATTCGGATCGGGTTGATCTTCTCCGAAAGATGGGATTTAAGGTTTTTTATGGGGATGCAACACGTGTTGATTTACTCGAATCGGCAGGAGCCAGAGAGGCCAATATTCTAATATCTGCTATCGACTCCCATGAGACAAACCTGGTTTTGGTAGAAACTATTCAAAAACACTTTCCCAACCTTCAACTTATGGTGCGAACCAAGAACAGGTTCGATGCCTACGAACTAATGAACAAAGAGGTAAAGCATATTTACAGGGAACATCTCGAATCGTCGGTTCGAATGGGAGTAGATGTATTGAAAAAACTAGGTTTCAGGTCGTACACAGTACAACGGGCAGCTCAGCATTTTATCGGGTACGACGAGGCGGCAATGCAGGAACTCCATAAACTCTGGCACGATACTAATCTTTATATTTCAGCGGCACGGAAACAAATTGAAATACAGGAAGAATTGCTTAATAACGACTTTGCCCAAAAGCCATCATTTAACGATCATGCCTGGGACAGCGATGAAATGAAACGGGTTTTCGCCGGAAAATAGAGATATCCGTACTAATTGATTGTTTATAAAGAGTCGGTCACTTTAGAAATAAAAATTTCATATAATTTAATGTACGATACCTGAATTTCAATGAAATTGATTTTCAGTTGGGTTTAACAATTTCTACAACGACTTTTGTCAGCATCGTCTTTACTGTAAAATATTATAATAATGGAAATGTCCTAAAGAAAATTATTTTACCCAAAAAATAAACGACTCCAATGGACCAATAGTTACCCTTCCCCTTCCCAGTCTATTTTTTATTTGGAATGTGGCTTTTTTTATTTGGTAAAGCTGATCGGTTATTGATATCTCTCCTTCCGCTATCCCCCATTCGGTAATTAGGTTTGTTGGAATTTCCAGATCAAAGCCAAAGGTATCGCTGCTATGAAAGTTCATAACGATTAACAATTTTTCTGAGTTTGAATACCGGACAAACGAAAATACATGATTATTATAATACGGTGTATGCCTAAGGTTGTGACTGTGAATTTCCTGATACTTCCCCATTAAAGCGCTGCTTTGGATCGTAAAATTTAAAAGACGTTGGTAAAAATCCCTTAATTCCCTTTCTTCGGGCAGTAGCTGTCCTCCGTCAAATTGCTTGTTATTAAGCCACCGCTGATGGTTAGGAACCCCAATATAATCGAAGATGGACGTGCGGCTGCTGGAGCCAAAACCAGCATTTTCAGCAGCAGGTTCGCCCACTTCCTGTCCAAAATAAATCATGGTTGGCGAAGTACTTATTGTTGCAGATAAAACCATGGCAGGTTTTCCCTTTGCTGCGCTTCCAGCAAATTCGGGGCTAGCAATTCGCTGTTCGTCGTGGTTTTCCAGAAAGTGCAGCATTTGATGCTCAATATCAGCTAATCGATTTTGAATTACCGAGATGCTGTCGGTAGTTCCATGCCCACGCATGATGCCTTTCAGAGTATCGTATAACTCCACTTTATCGTAGAGGTAATCCATTTTCCCAAGGTTAATATAACTTCGATACTGGTCTGGGTTATAAACTTCGGCTAATAAAAAGGCATTGGGATTAATCATTTTTATGGCAGAGTTCATAAAACTCCAGAATTCGACAGGCACCAGCTCGGCCATATCGTACCGAAATCCATCAACTCCCATGTTGGTCCAATAAAGCGCAATATCCCTGAATTTAATCCAGGTATCAGGTACATTTTTTCCTTCCCAAAAGGAATAGTGTTCTTTGTAATCCTTCCTATCGAATCCATCGGGTAATTCATCAAAGTCTTTACTACCATCCGGACGAATACCATAGTTTAACTTCACTGTCTCATACCAATCATAAAAATGAGGTTGAGATAAACGCGAACCGTTTCCGGTCCATTTTGCTGGAGACTCTATAAATTTCGTGCCCGAAAGTGAATGCTTTTCTCCTCCAAGGGGTTTATAATCATGCAGCCATTCGGGAACCTGAAAGCTTTCTCCAGGATTATAGTAAAAATTATTATTTTTATCGTAAGTCACTGTTTTGTCATCGCCAGTGCCAAAATCCTGCACCCCATTGGGATTGGTAAGTCCTTTATAATGCCGAGCCACATGGTTTGGGACAATATCTATAATTAGTTTCAACCCATTAGCATGGGTGCGCTTAATAAGCGCTTTGAATTCGTTCAGCCGTTTTGCAGGATTCTCTGCCAAATCGGGATTCACATTGTAATAATCCTTTACAGCATAAGGAGAACCGGCACGACCCTTTACCACATCGGGATGGTCGTTACTGATACCATAGGATGTGTAATCGTTAATAACTGCGTGATGCGGAACACCCGTATACCAAATATGGGTAACCCCCAGGTTCTTGATTCCCTGCAGGGCTTTATTGTTGAAATCGCTGAATTTGCCCACACCATTTTCTTTAATGGTACCCCAGGATTTGTTAGTAGTATTTGTATTCCCAAATAATCGGGTAAAAACCTGGTAAACAACAATTTTTTGCGACTTCGATGTGAGAATTTTTTCGGAGGAAGAGCAGCCAAAAACAGACCTCCAAGCTTTCACAACAAAATCAAATACAGTAATCTTCATGAAATAACAATTTACCAATATTTACACTAGCTCTTTAGTTGAAAAGTTTTCCCTATTTCGAAATATCAATCCCCTCAACATAATTAATCAGTAAGTTAGTTATTTTAGGAAACATAGAATCCTATTGGCAGCAAATTTTCAGCGTTCAGCTAAAAGTTGAAATACGAGGTCAATACTTTAAAGCCAGCACGCAATTCAAAATGATACCCGATGATATCAAAATGCAGTGTAACCAGAAAATATTATTGCTTATCGTATCGTTCTTTTGCCAATAACAGCGCATTATAAGCATTAACAATACCCCCACATTTCGAAAGCTCTTTAAACATTGTTTTCTTCCTCTTTGGTACTTCCAAATCAGGTATTAAAACCTTTTTTGGTTTGGTTACTTTGTAGGAACTCTCCATTAAGAGTTGAATTACTTCGCTGGGGGTTAACTGGGGATAATATGATAATACTAGCGCAGCAATACCTGTTACAACTGGGGCAGAAACACTGGTGCCACTTGGCATACTGTATGAGTTGCACGAATCGAGTGTTACGAGTTCAACTCCGGGGGCAAATATATCCACATGTTTTGCGCCATAGTTTGAAAATATGGCTGGCAACTTTTTATCTAACGTCTGATCTGAAGCCCCAACATTAAGCCAGTTAGAAGGTTCGGTGCCATCCAAATACCGATCGCTGGGATACGTTTCTAAAACATCAATATTAAAACCATAATTGCCAGCAGCATGAATTAATAAAACTTTATGCTCTTCTGCATATTTTACAGCCATATCTACAAAACTCTTTTGAGGGGAAACCTGCTTGCCAAAACTCATATTGATGATATCGGCTCCATTATCCACCGCATACATAATTGCTAACGCAACATCTTTATCCCTTTCGTCTCCGCTTGGGGTTGTTCGGATTGCCATAATCTTAACATCCCTGGCTATTCCATTTATGCCAATATTATTGTTCCTAACTCCGGCAATAATACCGGATACCGAAGTACCGTGAGAGGATCGGGGACCTTTAACATCGTTATTCCCATAATTTCGGTCCTGCATATTCGCAGGATCATCTCCCACAATATTCCGGGGATTAAATCCGGTATTCAGAAAATAATCGAGGTACTCGCTGTTTAATTTTTTAAAACTCGTTAACTGCTCTTCCTTAAAACCCATGGAATAACGTTTGGACAAAAAATCTTTGGCGCCAAGAATCCTATTATCATTCGATTTTACTTTCTCCAAATCCGACTTTGATTTCACGTCGATTCCAGTATTTTTCAGAATAATTGATTTGGCTTCGAGGTACACTTTTTCAAATCGCTCAATATTCTTATTCTCCGTTTGTCTTTTCTGCAGTTCTTTATCGTACAAACTCTTTGCCTTAGTATAATTAACATCGTTCACATTCTGCTGCTTCACAATTCGGGTATATTCAAAATTTTCAAACAGTACATTTTGGTTATCTTTATTTCCTATAAAATTCCAACCATTTATATCGTCGATATACCCATTTTTATCATCATCAATATTATTAGCAGGAATTTCGTCCTGATTCACCCAAATAACGCCGGCCAGATCCTCGTGATAAATGTCTACACCTCCATCAATGACGGCGACAATAACTGTCTTCTTTGGTGTTCTGTTTTGCAGGATAGAATTGTAAGCTTTGTCCACACTGGTTCCTATAACCTTGTCGAGATTCAGGTCTTTGTTATACCAATTCAGATTTTTCGGATCAAAACTTTTCACATCCTTTTCCTGACCGGCAATAATTCCGGTTATCCATAAAGAGATAAATAATGCACAAATTTTCTTCATACGTTTTTTCTGAGATTTAATTTTCCTTAAAATATTAAGCTGCAGATAGTAAGTTTATATTGTAGGTCATTCTATTCTTTCCTGTTGACCTGATTCCATCGAGGGGCTAAATTTATTAAAATGAATTTAATAATGAATAGATTTTTGAACTAATAAAACATTCGTGGCAGCGGCTAAAAGTCCAGGTGCAATCGATTAAATCGGTAAACATATGAAATAATAAGCCTATTGCTACAAGCCTCACTTTTTTAAAAAATACTGCAACTATGTAAATTCCAATCGCCCAGAAAGAATGCAGTGGATGATAACCGATACTGCATCGGGATGGGTCAAAAATAGGAGTGGCGAAAATATGGTCAATATCCACTAATAATGTTAAAAGGATTATTAATCCGGTAACTCTCCAATTGCTTCTGAAAAAAAACCAGGCTATTATGAAAGGAAAAACCAAATGCAAAGAATAATGGACAATGGGCTGAAAGTTCATCCGTGATTTTTTTGATTGCGGTGTATGTATCAAACACAAAACATCCTATATTCCGGAATGTTATTCGTGCAATGAAATAACAACATTTCCGGTCTTCTGACAAGTTTCGACATATCGGGTGGCCTCCACAATTTGCTCCAACGGATAGGTTCTGTCAATAACAGCTTTATATTTGCCCGCCTCAATTAGCTCCTTAAAAAAGAGGATATCTTCTTTATTGTCTTTAGGTATAGGAAACAACACTTTTTTACCCCCGAAAATTGGCGTTAACAGCGCCAAAAAGATATTCTGCCATAAAAACCCCAATTCTGAGGAAAGGTAGATCCCTCCGGGCTTAAGCACTTTTTTACACCGAAAAAATGAACTTTTGCCAACGGAATCAAAAACGACATCATAGAGTTGTCCGTTTTTTGTAAAATCTTCCTTCGTGAAATCGATTACTTTATCAGCACCCAACGATTTCACCAATTCAAAATTCCGGGTATTGCAAACTGCGGTGATTTCGGCACCATAATATTTAGCAAGTTGCAAACCGGCAGTACCAATTGATCCGGAAGCCCCATTGATAAGAATTTTTGGCGTGTTTTTAAAATCAATTTTTCGAATGTAAGTCAATGCCAGAAATGCTCCGTAGCAAACGGCAGCGGCTTCTTCAAAAGACGTGTTGCCCGGTTTGGGGGCAATGGAACCATTTTCGGGAATGCAAATGTATTCGGCATGGGCTCCAAAATTATAGGTGCTTAGTCCAAAAACAGGATCGCCTGGTTTAAATATTTTAACAGCAGAGCCAACTGCCTCAACTACGCCGGCAAGCTCACTCCCCAGAATTTTATTTTTGGGTTTAAATAAACCTCCAACTAACCGAACAATAAAATATTCGGGTTTTCGAAATCCACAATCGGTTCGATTTACTGTTGTTGCATGTATTTTAATGAGTACCTCATTATCTTTGGGTATTGGTTTTTCAACTTCCCGGAGGTGTAGCACATCAGGTGAACCATATATCGTATTTACAATTGCTTTCATGGGGGTTTTTATGAATTCGATTTAATGTGTTTTAATTAGCAAAATAGAAATGTCAGTGAAATCATATAGTATTTTAAGGAAATAATCAGCGAAAGTCAAGTTGGGTTTTAGTTTTTTAATTCAAATTTAAGAATATCTGATATTTCTTTTGCTCTGTTAACGATCATAAAATGTCCACCGCCCTTAATGCTAATAAAGTTCTTAATCCTATTAACTGGGAAAATCCTATCCTTATCTCCATGTATATGAACAATGTTGGTATTTGTAGAATTTCCTTTCCAGCTCATAATCTCTTCAATTGCCCATTTCATAAAGAATCTATCAGTATCCTTAATTATTTGTTTCAATAATTCAGACTCCGATCTATTCGTAACCCCAAAATAATAGTCCCCGGTTAATCTATTTGACCATTTTAAAAATCGTGATGGCGCAAGTTTATGCAATTTCAATTTTCTAACTAAACTTAATTGCCAATTATATTCCTTTGCTGACTTTATACTCGATAAAATAATGACTTTTTTTGTTTCAATAATTTTTGAAATTTCTTGCGCAACAATCCCACCAAAGGAAACGCCAACTAAAATTATTTCCTTCGACAAATCAATTTGTGCTATTAATCGCTTGCAATAATCTTGGAGTTTTTCGTGTTTTGCAGGAGTTTCCCATTTTATATACTTATACTCCAGTTGGCCAAGGTCTAAATACTTAAAAACTCGCTCGTCTGCACCTAATCCGCTTATATAGTAAATCATTTAAATCTTTTTTGTTGGTGAAAATCATTTTATAGAATTGAATAAATTGCTGGTAACATGACCTGAAAGGTTAACGAGTTACGCTAATTTTCCAAGATAAGAACTTTGATATGAGTTTTCTGACCATAGCTATTGTTATTTTAATGAATCGCCCTCCCAATTTTTTGGGTTATTCATAATATATTCAGATATTTTCAAATACGATTGTTCATTTCTAATTATATGTTCGTAATAATTTCGTTGCCATAATTTACCTTCGAAACGTTGCCAACCAAATTGTTTAACACCCCGGATGTATTCATTGGTGGTCATTGTTTTAAACCAATCCATTGCATCGCCAATGGTTGCGATATATTTTTTATTATTGATGTCGTATTTTTTTCGGTTGGTGCGTCCATTGGTGCGTCGGTTATTGGTGAAACAATCGGAATATTTTCGATTATACAATGAAAATGGTTTGGCATAACAATCATTTCGTGGCAACGTTTATCGGGATATTTGTTTTCCAATTCGTAATACCATTTATCAACCATAACACCGGCATCATTCAAATTCATTATCCCGTTTTCAATTGCCCCATACAAACACGCTCTATGGTGGCAACATATTGTTATAAAATACAATCCTGCCTGCGAATAATCGTACCCTTTGAGGTGGATACTGCGGCGATGATGTTTGAAAGGATTAAAGGCCATTATTTCTGGAACTGCGGATTTTTCAGAACAGTTTTTCATTTCTAAAAGTATGCGATTTTACATTCTTTTCCAAAAAGGATATTTTGAATACTGTAATTTGCAAGTTAGAATTGCGAAGAGGTCTAATTCGTTTTTAAATTAAAGCTATGCGCATTTATGCAACATTATATATTTCAGCGTATTGATTTCCAATACTACTATTCTAGCCGGTAAGAACTCCAAGAGCAATTGCTAAGCCGTTTTAGCTGCAATAGAATGATATACCAGGTCAAATAATCACACGGAAGTTAACTGAAAATCCCCCAAATTAAATCCCTGAAACCTTGCGAAAGGTTTTCTGCGAAAAATAATTGGGCATATTTTCGTCGGTATTTATAATAATGCCTCCCAAAATGTAAATGGGAAATTTACTTAGCAGACTGGGATGATGCTGTATAAGGGCAAGTATTTCCTTTTCGATTTCGGAATAAACAAAATGCGTTGTTTTAAGGATGGGAACATCGGCATTTCGAATTTCCTCGGCATTAGGCAACAAGCGTAAAGCCAGAAATTCGGGCTGAAACTCTGAGTAATCGTTTGGGTCAATATGATGGATAGAAGTGGATAACAAATGTTCTTGTACCATCATTAATGCCCCGCAGGTATTAGTATGGCGGTGCTGCCCCACGCGCTTTATTTTACCTATTTCGCCCGAACGCGAAAAACCAATGTGGGGGCCAAAAATTATCAGTGCTGCGCCGCCATCGGGAATATGGTCGGAGAATGCAGTAAGTCCTATCTCACCGACAAACGGATACCCTGCTAGTCCTCCCATGATAAAAGTTCCCTGTGGTGCCGGGAGGTTCATTTTGGTAGGCTGATGGTTTAGCTCATCAAAACAAAAGGAGGTGGCAACAATAATACTGTTCATCTCAATGCCTTCGCGACCGGCAATTTCAAGAACCGCATTATGCGCTTTTTCGGACATGGTGGAGAATTCGTCGAAATATTGTTGTAAAATTTTTTGCATGAAACTAAGGTTAATGGTAAAAAAACAGTTCGCGATCCAGACGTCAGGTTCTTTCCTATCCGGTCGATCCCATGGCATTGGCCACGGCATTAATGGTTTTAAGTAATAATATATTTTGTTGCTCTGCTAATTTAGGAGATATTGAATCCTTTTCGCTCCGCCATTGCCGAAGCGTATTTACCTGAACCCGGTGCATAAGATCCAGTGCAACAGCCCTCAGGCGGGTAGAATAGTAATGGTTTTTACGACGCTGTTCAAAGGGCTTTTCGAGCAATTCCCCCAGCATTGACAGAGTAAGATGGTATTCCGAAAGAATAAGGGGCAAAATGTCGTTCCGTGTTTGTTCATCGTCTACCAGGGAAGCATATAACTCAATAATAGCTGGATCGGTTGCCGCAAGGCCCGAATCGACATTTGTAAGCAGGTAACGAACGAGGGGATGTGAAGGTAACAATTGCTTTAACAACGCATATTTGTCGGGCTGTTGCTCCTTAAGGACTTTGAGTGTGCTTCCAACTCCATACCAACTGGTAAGGTTTACACGACTTTGGGTCCAGCTGAATACCCAAGGTATAGCTCGCAAGTCGGCCAAAGTATGCTGGTTGTTACGCCGCGAAGGACGCGAACCTATTTTGCTGCTTTCGATGGCATCGATAGGGGTTGCATTCTCAAAAAAACGAATAAAACTAGGATGCCTGGTAAGTGCAGTATACGCCTTAAAGCTTTCGCCGGCCATGTAACCCATCAGCTCAAATAGTTGTGGGTTATTTGCATCCCCTCTTATCAAAGTATTACGCAAGGTACCCGAAGTCAGTAATTCGATATTATAGGCAGCATTCACTTTGTTAGCATATTTTCGCTCAATTGTCTCGCCCTGTTCGGTTAGACGTAATTTTCCGAATAAGGATTCTGAGGGAAGACTGCGCAGAAACCAGTGCATAGGACCAGCTCCTCTGCTGATGCTCCCTCCCTTGCCATGAAAAAATCGCACGTCGGTGTTGTACTTTCGCCCAACTTCAGCGAGTTTATACTGAGCTTCGTAAAGACTCCATTGGCTCGACAAAATCCCTCCATCTTTATTGCTATCGCTATATCCAATCATAACTTCGGCAACAGGGCGTTTATATCCTTTCACCTTCATCTGCAACCGGAGCGTGTTTTGTGTAACCGGATGTGCTAAAAACTCATCCAAAATTGCCGGACCACGCTGCAAATCTTCGATTGTTTCAAATAATGGAACTATTGGAATCAGGCAAGCAGGCCCCTGCGGTGTTTTTTTATATAATCCTACCTCGCGTGCCAACAAGTAAAGGGTAAAGAGGTCTTCGGTTTTACGTGTCATACTGACAATAAGGGGACCGAGGGCATACGAGCCATATTTATTTATGTGATCGGATAATATACCCAGATAAGCCAAAACATTGCTTGTTTCGGGAGTATTTCCCGAAAAAGAATGTGTAAACGGCCGGTAGAAATTGAGTTCCCGGAGCAAAAATTTTTTATCGAGCGATCCATCTGAATTTAAAGAATAGCTGGTACAATCCACATCCTCCAGCAGGCCTAAAAATGCTTGCTGATAATATGCACTATTCTGGCGGATATCCAAATGCGCCAGGTGGAAACCAAAATTATGAACAAAACGCAGCGTTTTTAATACTTCGTTTCGGGCAAGCATTGGAGCTCCCCAGATATTAAGTGCATGCATCAATATTTCGAGGTCGCTAAGCAATTGTGCCGAATGGGTATAATTCCACGATCCATCGGTGAGTAAGCTGTTACCCGAAAATACATCTTTTTTAATCGGTAGTTTTTCAATAAGCAAAAGAACATACTGCTTAAACGGTTCGCGAGACGTTGATTGAAACCAATCGTAATCAGAAATATCAGGTATTTGCTGAACCAAAATTGCAACGTGTTCTTTAAAATTTTGTTCAAGAGAACTGTCGGGAGTATAAATACTTAAACTGTCGGCCAATAAAAGTAAACGTCGACGAACCAACCGCAGGGCTTCCGTTCGTAATTTTTTCAACGTAAGAAGTGTTATTTCGGAGGTAACCAGGGGATGGCCATCGCGGTCGCCTCCAACCCATGTACCCAGACTTATTTTAGGCAGGTTCCGGAAATTCTGCAGCATCTGGGGTTGAAACCCTGCATCGTTCCATGCCTGCACCAATTGTTTGTCGTGAAGTTCGAATACCTCCGGAAACACATTGGTAAGATAGTGTAAGATATTCTCCAGTTCGGTTTCAACTTTGGGCTTTTCGAGGTAAATATCGTCGATAAACCATAGCTTTGTAAGAATTTCTTTTATTTCGGAACGGATACGTTTTCGCTCAATGGTAGTATACATGCTATTCTCAAGCATGACTAACAATAAATAAAGTTCGCGGTAATATTTAAGAACTACTGTGCGCTTGGCTTCTGTAGGATGTGCTGTGAGTACAGGTTCAACTTCGAGTTGGGAAAGGCATGAAACAATTTCCTCCTGTGAAAAACCCGAAGTTTTTAATTCGGAAAACGTATATGCCCAGCTCCCATTAACACTTTGCATCCCTTGCAATTGTTGCTTATTACGACGGCTTTGTACAGCCCAGTTCACTTCGCACAAATTAAGCAACTGAAAACAAACAGAATACAAATGAATTGCTTTTTGTTCATGTTCAGGCAATGGAGAAGAAACTTCACGATTTATCCAGGGAATGTAAGGAATTAAATCACGGTCATTGTTTTCTTCCAGAATTTCTGTTAAACATTCTAATAAAAAATTTAGGTCGGCGTATGGCTTGCCTATGATTTGTATGTTTTCTTCAAGAATTGGGTGCATTTAATTACTTTTTTTATTATTAACACATTCGGAGGGTCGAATGTTGCTGGCTAACTCAAAATTCGGGAACACCTTCAAAGGTACAAAATTCTATGCCAAATTGTTAATTATTCAAGGATAACCCTCCCTTAAACCATACTCCTTAAAATGGAATTAGTATATTTAACCCTCCAAATTGCATGTAAATTGCTATTCTGATGAAAATTTATGCTGTAATACTTATCACGGTTGCCCTTATTTTAGAATCGTGTAACTCTCATCCCAATAAATTAGCAGAACGGTGGGTATTGGGAAAAGGGCCAAGTGATTCACCTTCAACAATTCATTCACAAATTAATAGTCTTGGCCTGGATTATAGAGTATTGATTTACGATTTTACCCAAAGCCCTTTAAGCGGATCTTTTATTCAGCTAAAATCGTTTGGGAAATATAACCTACGCATAAGCACTATCTATTCCGAAGGAAGATGGAAACGAACGAACGACAGCACATTAATTCTGGTCGCAACTACAGCCGATACTATTCCAATCCGAGTAATGAATTGTGATGGAGATACCTTGAAAATAAAATTCCTAACGGGCCACAACTTTTCGAATTACCTAAATTATCTATCGAACGATATTACACTCACGTTTGTTTCGGATACCATTTGGTACGTTAAAACAAAAAATCCCTACAGCTTTAAATATAATAGATGGGCTGTAAAGGCAAAACAGAAGCTTACAGAAACAGAAATCCGCCATAAGCTTTTAAATTATATCGATTATTTGTTGGCCATATTAAAAGATCCCCGGGATAATTCAAAATACCTCGATAAAATTACAAATCCAATAACCATTGCTGCAAATGGGATTTCAATAAAAGGTATTAAAGAAGTGGACCCGGAATGGCAAAACCTGTTTTACGATAAGGAAGGCTTCGAAACCGCTTATCACATCTTACAAAATACATTTCTATGTGATGTCCGGATTATGGAAACAAGAGATTTTGTAGCCCTGGATGTGGATATCCTAAAGCAAATAAGGGAGATTATTAAACGTAAGAAAAAATGTGAATAAAGAATTTATGCCTACCATTGACGACTTCGTGATAAATGTTTGGAAAATTCTATCAGCATCGAAGCTCTTAATTTCCAAATTAATCGATCGAATTCTCTCCGAAAAATAAAAATGGTCCGATGGAGGAATCTAAAATAACTTCGCCACCAATATCACTTTTTACGGCATCTAAAAATTCACGGTTATTCGATAATAAAATCCGGTTATTGAATTTATAATACTGATTTCCGTTTTTATTGGAGGTATTATCTTCTAAAATAAAATAGTTCTTTTGAATACTATTTATTACGGCATTGTACTCAACCACCGCATTATCAGCTTCACTTACCATAACTATTTATGTTAAAATTAGGATATAAAGGTAAGTTACCAATCCTGAAGTTTAGGTTAAGCCAATATTAAGTAAATGTGAATTTATTATTTATGTGCAGAACAATAGAACTAATTATAATCAAAGAGGCTATGCAAAAAGTCAGTTAATTATCGCATTTCGACTCCGCTCAATGTGACAATTAACTGACTTTCAAAGGTCAATTGGAGCGATGCCGAAGCCTTATCCCGCTTTTTACATAGCCTCTGCTAAGTTATAAAACTAAATTATTCCGAAATTTCCAGAACACTGCTATTTAGCGCCCAAGGGGCAGAAACCTGTAACCCAACTTTCATCAAATAGTCGCCGGTAAACGTTTTTCCGCTATCGCGGAAAGCTTTGAATGCACCGGGGAAATCATTGATTTCGTCAACCTTATAGGTTTTATTGGGGTCTAGTCCTTGCAAGCGAACGTTGTTAAACGATTATCCAAACCGTGTATTTAAGGTGTACGAAAACAATATCGCATTGCTTTTCGAAGAATTTACATACATGAGTACCGCCCGGTTTTCGTCATACGGAGAAACCAAACGGAATAAATCGCCATGCCAAATCACGTCCCTAATGCGGTTGTAATTTTTGACAGCATCCTGTGTAAATTTTAATTCATTGGCAGTTAAGCCGGACACGTGGATATCGTAACCCATTTTTCCCATCATAGCTACATCGGTGCGGAATTTTAACGGTTGTTTTCCCCACGAGGTAATATGGTTGCATACTGAAATTGCCGGGAAGAAGTTCGAATATCCCCACTGTATATAAACTCGTTCAACCGGATCGGTATTATCACTTGCCCAAAACTCAGTAAAATAGCGTAAAGCGCCATAATCGACCCGTCCACCGCCGCCGGAACAAAGCATCATTGGCAGGTGGGGATATTTTGCGCGAATCCTGTCGAGCACTTTATATAAACTTTTTACATAGTCAACATAAAGATGTGATTGCTGATTTTTTAGGAAAACCGAATAGCCATTTGTTATCATACTATTACAATCCCATTTAAAAAAAGCTATTCCGGGGTTTTTGGTCAGCATATCGTCTACAAGCTTATATATAAAATCCTGAACCTGTGGATTAGTTAAATCGAGCACCAACTGGTTTCGGTAATAATGCTCGGGACGGTTTGGAAGTTTAAGAACCCACTCAGGATGCTGCTCATACAATTCACTTTTCGGATTCACCATTTCGGGTTCAATCCAAATACCAAATTTCACACCGGTTGCATCTGCTTCTTTTACCAGGTGACCAATTCCATTAGGAAGTTTGGCTTTGTTTTCCTGCCAGTCGCCCAAACCGGCATTATCGCCGTTACGGGGATATTTATTGGCAAACCAGCCATCGTCAAGTAGAAACATATCCACCCCGAGGGTTTTTGTATCGGTCATTAACCCTTTAAGTTTGGCCTCATCAAAATCGAAATAGGTAGTTTCCCAATTATTCAGAAGAGTAAGTCTTGGCTTATCTCCATCCAGAATTCCATATTTAACCCCCCAACTATGAAGGTTACGGCTAGCTAATCCTTTTCCCTCGTTTGAGTAAGTGAAAATAAACGAAGGTGTAACAAACGCCTTTCCAGGCTCAAGGTTGTATTCGGAGGCAAAAGGATTTATTCCCGAAATTACCCGCAACGAATTTTTCTCGTCGATCTCAAATACAAACTGAAAATTGCCCGACCAACCCAATGTTCCTGCAATTAATTCTCCATTATTCTCACTGGCTTTCGCGTTTAATGCCAGCATAAAAACCGGGGTTTGATAAATATGTGCGCGAGCTCCCAATTTGGAATCGATAATTTTTATTCCACTGGTAAGTTCGCTTTCCTGCATCTTCATTTCTTCGGCCCAGTCGCCATGATATTGCGTAAGCCAATATTTAGCAGCATCGAAATGCAACATGGCAGAGGCATAATTCGAGACAGTCACCGGCTTCTTCTCCTGATGCAGAATTTCAACCCACTGTTCCAGTACATTTTCATTGAAGTATGCTTTGAAATTCAGCGTTACCTCCACCGGATACATAGGATCTTTTAACTTAATATGGGTAATAGTAACATTATCGTCCTTTTTCTCAGTTTGAGAACTGACATACTGGAGTTCGAGCGAAGGATTTCCATCATTATGAGTGACGCGAATGGCTGGTTCAAAAAGGTTATCGGTACCAAAGGTTGCATACGCAATATGGCCTTGTCCGGGAATTTTTATACTCCCCTGCTCTCCTGCAAGTTTTGAACCCAGGTAAGCCTGATAAAGCCTGTTATCCTTACCAACTTTAAATATCAAGTCGGTATTTTTTGTTCCAATCCGAATTTGCGCATCATTCTGTGCATTAGCATGAATAATTCCACAAATTAGCAAAGCGGTAAAAAAAAGTTTTTTCATAATAGAATCGAGTGTTAAGTAGTTAACCGGTTTTTTGAGGGAACTAATTTAAGAAATCTCTTCAAGAATTATAAGTTTTTGCCGCACATAAAAGGAAGTCAATATTTGCCAAACAGTTAAGAGGTTTTTTAAAAATAGAACAAAGAGTTCTTAACACAGAGTAATATGTTTTGATCTCAAAAAAGATTCTGCTCATCGAAAATCAATGCTATTAAGTAATTTAAGGGGCATTGAGGAAGCACGGTGGGCAAAGAGTTTTAAAAAATCGTTAGCGATTTTCCTTCTGTGATCTCTGTGTATTCACAAAAACAATATTGATTAGGTTCTCGTTATTATATGTCGTCTCTACTATGTCTTAAAATTCACAATTAATTCTCTGTGTTTAAATTAAACCGTTTCTAAATAATAGCCAGATTGTGGCGTTTATTATTTCAGAATGTATTTGCTTTAAGCAAAAAGGACATACATTTTTGAGATGGAAATCCTGTTTCTTTTAAAAGAATATAATTACTTTGCCATAAATTAAACTACTTACTATGAACCTACTTCAAAACATAATTCTGGTCAGCTCTTTTCTATTATTTAGCAGCTGTAAAAAAGAAAGTAAACCGGTCATCCCTGAGCTTAGCATCACTGGTGTTGAAGTGACTGAGGGAAATTCGGGGGTTACAAAAGCTACCCTAACAATCACGCTATCGGCAGCCACTACCAATGAAGTTAGCCTGAATTATTATACCGAAGACTATACCGCAAAAGCCGGAATCGATTATAAAGCAGTTACAGATGGAGTAATTACGTTTGCTGCTGGTGAAACATCCAAAAAAATTGACCTGGAGATTATTCCTAATACCTATTTGGAGCTTAATAAATCATTCATCCTTTCTATCGATAATTTAAAAAACGCTACTGTAGCTTATAGTCATGCCACCGTAAAGATTCTAAATGACGACTCCTACATGCCCGAATCGGACATTAATGGCATTCTTACCCCTAATACTTATCCGGGAATGACTTTAGCCTGGAGCGACGAGTTTAACGATGCCCAGCTTAATACAAACTACTGGACATACGAAAAAGGGGCTTCCGGATGGGGAAACAACGAATTGCAAAATTATACCGATTCGCCTGATAATGTTTTTACCCAAAATGGGTTTTTAACTATCAAAGCCATTAAAACAGGAACAAATACATACACTTCCGGCAGGTTAATAACCAAAGGAAAAAAGGAATTTACCTATGGGCGTATCGATATTCGTGCAAAACTTCCGTTTGGACAAGGTATCTGGCCAGCACTCTGGATGCTGGGTGGTAACATTTCAACCGTAAACTGGCCGGCTTGTGGCGAAATAGATATCATGGAATATCTTGGTCACGAAACCAATAAAGTTTATGGAACACCTCACTATTACGAGGAGGGCCATAAATACCAAACAGGCAGTTTCTCCTTACCTTCCGGAAATTTTACGGAGAAATTTCATGTTTTTACGATCATTTGGCAGGAAAACATCATAACGTGGTATGTCGATTATCAGAAATACCATCAATTCACCAGGGTGGGTGATCCGTTTGATAAACCGGCCTTTTTCATTATGAATGTTGCTGTAGGTGGTAACTGGCCGGGTATTCCCGATGCAACCACCACTTTCCCGCAATCGATGGTAGTTGATTATGTCCGGGTATTTCAATAAATGAATTTTACTGTTAAAACCCTTATAAAAGAATAGGTTGCTTTTTTAATAAAGTGATTGCTATATTTGCGGATGTTTTTTAGGACAAGTATCAACTGGTTTATAGGTATATCAATATTCCAGTATATCAGTCCGGTTGAATTTTAATTTTTTTATCTATGAATTTTTTTGAAGAGCTTAAATGGAGGGGAATGGTGCACGATTATATGCCTGGCACCGAAGAACAGTTGATGAAAGAAATGACCACCGCCTATGTAGGGATTGACCCTACGGCAGATTCACTGCACATTGGGCATCTGGTTTCAGTTATGCTTTTAAAACACTTGCAACTGGCAGGTCATAAACCTATTGTTTTAGTAGGAGGCGCTACCGGCATGATTGGCGACCCTTCGGGAAAATCGGAAGAACGGAATCTGCTTACTGCCGACACCATTGAGAACAATCTTCAGTCCATTAAAAAGCAACTTACCCGTTTCCTCGATTTTGGCAACATTCCTAATCAGGCTGAGATTGTGAATAACTACGACTGGATGAAACAGTTTTCGTTCCTCGATTTTATTCGCGATGTTGGCAAACATATCAGCGTAAATTATATGATGGCGAAAGATTCGGTAAAAAAACGCCTCGAAACAGGACTTTCGTTCACCGAATTTACCTATCAGCTTGTTCAGGGATACGACTTTCTGCACCTTTACGAACATAAAAACTGTAAACTCCAGATGGGAGGATCAGACCAGTGGGGAAACATTGTTACCGGCACCGAACTTATCCGCCGTAAAGCTAATGGAGAGGCCTTCGCACTCACTTGTCCCCTGATTACCAAGTCGGATGGCGGAAAATTCGGAAAAACAGAAAAAGGAAATATTTGGCTCGATCCGGCAAAAACTTCTCCCTACGAATTCTACCAATTCTGGTTGAGAGTATCCGACGAGGATGCCCTGAAATATTTGAAAATTTTCACACTGTTACGTCCCGAAGTAATGGAACAGTTGGCCCTTGAACACCATCCTGCCCCACACTTACGTCTTTTACAAAAAACTCTTGCCAAGGAACTCACCATTATGGTTCATGGCGAAGAACAACTTCAAACTGCCGAAGATGCTTCTCAAATCCTTTTTGGAGCAGGGACTTCTGAAACTCTGGCAAAGTTGGATGAGGCGACTTTCCTTTCAATTTTCGATGGTGTTCCGCTTTTTGAGGTACCAAAAGCAGTAATTGAACCGGGAGTAAATATTCTGGAGCTTATTTGTACCCACAGCAAGGTATTCCCTTCGAAAGGAGAAGCCCGACGGATGTTAGAGGGAGGCGGATTGAGTATCAATAAAAACAAAGTAGCATCAATCGACGCATCCATAAATACTTCCGACCTGATTAACCAAAAATACCTTTTGGTTCAAAAAGGAAAGAAGAATTATGTACTTCTCAAAATCGTTTAATAATACCTTTTATGTCAAAAAAGAAGAAAGACCAATTCGACTTTAATTCCACCGACTTCGTAACCTACATTTGGAACCGGCGGAAACCATTGATGGCATTGTCATTTTTGGCAGCAGTAGTTTCAGCGATTGTTTCGCTTGTGATTACCCCAAAATTTAAGTCGACTGTAGTAATGTTCCCTGCCGCCTCTTCGGCAATTTCCAAATCGCTGCTTACCGATGCAGGTCCCTATCAGCAGGATGTATTGCGGTTTGGCGAAGAAGAGGAATCGGAACAGTTAATGCAGGTTCTCAATTCCGAACTGATTAAGGAGAATATTATCCGAAAATATAAACTGGCGGCTCATTATGAGCTGGATTCAACAGATAAATTCCTGAATACAAAACTTCAACAGGAATACAAAAGCAATATTAAATTCAGGCGAACCGAGTATATGTCGGTAATAATTGAAGTATTGGATAAAGATCCAAAAATGGCGGCCGATATTGCCAATGAGATTTCGAACCAGATTGATACCGTTATTAATAAAATGCAAAAAGAAAGAGCTCGAAAAGCACTTCAAATTGTAGAAAGAGAATATTTCGATCTTCAAACAAGCATGAAAAATAAGGAAGATTCCCTTTCATATATTATGAAAGTTGGAGTATTGGATTACGAGTCGCAAGCAGAGGTATTTAACGGTGCCTATGCAAAAGCCCTTGCCGAAGGGAAAATGGAAGGTGCAAAAAAGGTAGAACAAAAACTGAATATCCTGGCAAAATATGGTAGCGCCTATGTCTCATTACGCGACTTACTTTTTCGTGAAACAGAGCGTTTAAGCGTTCTAGGCCAAAAATACATGGAAGCTAAAGTAGATGCAGAACAGAA
>Ga0316608_1000164_pt1 | contig 35921 bp, 31 predicted proteins | sample MIS2016152B_MG_FD_207673 | JGI IMG/M metagenome (GOLD analysis project Ga0316608, IMG submission 207673) | Microbial mat bacterial communities from Middle Island sinkhole, Lake Huron, Michigan, United States - MIS.2016.152B | ecosystem: Environmental > Aquatic > Freshwater > Lake > Sediment... | reverse complement strand
CGGCATAGCGAACAAAGCGAAGTTGATTTCGCTCCATTTCCATATCCAATTCATTGAGTATAATGTTCGAAAGCAGAGGACTGAGTGGACTTCCCTGTGGAACGCCTTTGCGGCGTTTCACTAATTTCAGAACTCAGTAAAGTAAACAATTGTTTACAAAAACTATCCCCAGAAAAGTTGCATTATTTTTGTTGCATTCTAAATAAAACTTGACATGGAAAATCATTTGCAACTTATCATTGGTGTGGATAAAAATAATCCTAATTTTACGATATACAGAGATTCTCAAGCTAAGGAAATTCACGTATATATTGGTTTAGCTTTATTGGAAATTATACCTGATAAAAAGGATGATCCTAATCTTAAATTTTTATTAGCCAGATTGTTCAATGCTAATGTAAACAGAAGGAGATTAACTGAAACTTTTGGATATAGTTATCATACGATGCAACGCTGGGGCGAAGCTATCAAAAGTGGAGATGCCGAAAGAATGGTTCGAGCACTTGGCGGACAGGGGGCACCAAGGAAACTCACCAAAGAAATTGAAGGTTATATTGCACATCGTTTTAAATCTATTTATGCAGTCAATAAACGCTCTTATAGTCAGGAGATTCGTGATGAGATAAAAAAAGTATTTCAAGTAGAAATTGCACCTGAAACCCTTCGTGTGTTGTTTGGTACATTAAAAGAACAGTATTATCAGGAGAAAGCCAAACAGGAAAAAAAAACTTTATAATATCTACACAACCACAATTAGCACTTCCACCTCATATTGAACAGTGCGAGTTTTCTAATTTAGAAACATTGCCCTTAACTGAGGTTGTAACATTGCCGATAATTAAGGATGAAATACATCAATTATCAGATAATAAGATAAATATAACCAGAAAACCGCATGATTTGATAATATCAAATATGAATCATTCGGAAGGTTTTTGCTATTACCTTGGCCTGTTGATTCTTATACCCTATTTATCAAAAGTGGCAGAAATGGGTAAGAAAAATTTATTACAGTGGATCGTAAGTCTATTCTTGGGAGTTAAAAATATTGAGCAAAGTAAAATCCTAAATTTTAATTCATTAAGCATTATCATTGGCGAAACAACCAGAAACTTGCATGCTCAGCGTAAGTCATTAAAAATGCAGGTTAATACTCAGTCTATAAACGAGTTGCAGACTTTTAACATGGAATTGGCAGGAGTAAAAGATTGTGTTGATTTTTATTACGATCCTCACACAAAACATTATACAGGCTTAAAAAAGATCCTAAAAGGTTGGTGTTCTAAAATTCGATTTGCAGACAAAGTGATAAACATGGATTTTATTCATACCAGAGATGGCTATCCAGTATATATTGATAATACTGATAATTTCGATGATTTACGAATCCGATTTTTTAAAAATATTAATTCGTTTCGATGTCTATCACAAATTCCTGATGATCAAGAATTAACATACATTGTGGACAGAGGAATTTTCTCAAAAGAAACATTAGAACAGGTGGCTGGAATGCCTAATACACATTTAATTACATGGGAAAAGAATTATAATCATTCAGAATGGAAAGAAAATATACCATGTAAAAAAGGTTGCCTTATCAGATATCGTAATAATCGCGAAGATATCAAGCAGATAAATTATTCATATCAGGAAAAAAAATGGGAAAAATCAGATAGAATCAGGCAGGTAATTGTTAGAATCGAATCTCCTAAAGGAGAAAACAAAATTGAGGTTTCAATACTTACTGATGATTTAATGCGGGATGCCAATGAAATCGTACAATTGATGTTTAGCCGGTGGATACAGGAAAATGATTTTAAATACTTGATCGAACATTTTGGAATAAACGAGATAACAACCTACTCATCAAACAACTGGGAGGAAATAAAAAATGAGACTGACGATAAATTTTATATTAGCGGACAGTATAAAGCCTTAACAAATGAAATCGACAATATTAGAGGACGGTTAAAAACAGTATTGCTCAAAAAACATAGATACGATAAAAAATATTCATTATCAAATAAAAAGCAAAATTCAAACCAGATTCAAAGCCACCAAAAAATATTGATCCAGATATCACAATTATCAAAGTTATTGGAAGAAAAAGAGTTACAAAGAGACCATACGGAAAAGTTAATTTCTAAAAATAAGGAGTTAAGTCAGCAGAACTACCAGCGATTGAACATGACAGTAAAATTATACATGGATATTATTAAGATTATAGCTCGAAATATCTATTACAAATCATTTCAGATGTTTAAAAAACTGTATAACAACTATCGGGATGATCATCTAATATATAGAAACCTGATCTCCTGCAATGGATTTATAAGCTTTGAGAATGAAATGATACAAATAAAATTATGTCCTGAAATGGAATTACAACCAAAAGTGAAAGTTATTCTTGACCAAATTATCCAAAACATAAACCAACTTAATCCTACAATACCTAATGGAGGAACAAAAAGTTTTAATCTAAGTTTATATGGGAGCAACGAATCTTTTTTTGCGATTGCAATCTAAATTTTATCGTTTATATTTCGGTTTTTACTGAGGTCTGAAATTAGGATTGTGTCGCAAATTCTGCAAACAGGTTGGTTTCAAATGCTAAGTGTATTGGCAATAATTGTAATAGTGATAACAATTGTTTTGTTTATGATTATTTTTATACGTAGAAGTCAAAAAATAATTAAAAGATAAAATGTATATACACTCATAGTAAATCAAGCCTAAAGTATGGGAGTTGAATTTGAAGTCGTCCATCTAAAACTTGTTACCTAAAATGTAAATAATTTATATTAAAAAAGTTAAATACATAACGATTGCCAATCTTCTTCTTGTTAAAGTTATAGAAAAATATCACGATTGACCTACTAAATTGTTTAAAAATATTAGATTCAGAAACAAAACTGTTACATATCTTTGGGAATGATCTTAAGTCAAAATAAAAGTATTCTTCTTCTAACCTTGTGCTTGATCAAAAAGTTACAAAAAATCAAGAATATAATATCGGCCAAAGTTTTTCAGAAATTTCCAAAATAACCAACGGATTGCTTTGTTCCTTTCTGAAAGTCAAAATTTTCTGGATAATATCAAAGCCTCTTTTTTTGTTGTATTTGGCAATAAAATTAAATATACCTACAAAATTTTTACTTGCTTTTTTCACCAAACGATTTTCAAATTCTTTAATTTTCTTATCAAATTTTTCGAAAACTTCTTCAAGTGAAATTAATTCTAATCCTTTATGCGCTTCATCGCTTGCTTTTAAAATGCAATCCGTGTATTCTTGTTTTGTCAATCCTTTTCCGTCAAGGATATATGCTACAAAACCGGGGCTGTTTTCATGTTTCTTACAGGCATGTTTAGCTATTTGCCACCTTCACTGCAACTTCATAAATGCTAATATCGACAGGACAAGCATTTTGGCATTTTCCGCACCCAACACAAAGATTTGTTCCAAATCGCTCTTTGTAATAAACAAATTTGTGCATGGCTCTTTGTCGCCATCTGCGGAATTTTACTGAACGGGGATTATGGCCTCCAGCCATAAGCGTGAAATATTTATTGTTGCAAGAATCATAACACTTGTATCGAACGGAAGTATCTTTGAGCTGCTCATCGCAAATCTTAAAACAATGGCAAGTTGGACAAACAAAAGCACAAGCATTGCATCCTATACAATTGACTGCTACCTGATCCCAATAATCAGAATCAAATTTGCCACTCATTTTTTTGTTTATATCTTCATAATCCAATTTCAGCACAAAACTGCTTTTAAAATCTTCGTAGATATTTTTGATTATAGGTTCTTTTTCTGTTGAAGCAATTAAATCAGATATTTTTAGGTTTTCAATCAATTGTTTTCCTTTTTCAGTACATATTTTCAGCAGAATCTCAGATGAGTTTTGCATCACAAGAATATCATAAGCATCGGAGTTTTCCAATGGATAATCGAGTGAAGTGCAAAAACAGGTATTTTCTGCTTTTTGGCATAGTTGACCTATAATGAAGGTGTTTTTTCTCTTTTCGAAATAGCTTTTTCCATGATAATCCCAATCGTTTACTTTATCCAAAACTCTAAGCGAATTGGCATCACAATGTTTCACGCCCAGAATAACTCTTTCTTTTGTATCTGATTCATTTTCGGGATAAGTCAAACTTTGGTCTAAAGAATTGTAAGTATAAACTATCGAGTTTTGTGAGAAAAATAGCGGTTTTATGGATCCCGTTTTCTTGATAGGAGCATCGATCACCGCTTCTCTTAAACTTGAAATTTGTTTATATTCAAAATTTCCCCTGTTTTCGACAGGAGCATAAGTTGGGTATTTTTCCAAAATAAGCGTATAGAATTTTGCTAATGCTTCTGAATTTGTACTAAAAACTTGAAAACTCATAAATATTGTGGTTTTAATCAATTGAATGATCTTTAAATATAAGATCTACTTTGTAATACATTGATGATAGCATGAACAATTTCTTTTTCATTCATGGTCATGCGATTTAGAATCATATCGAATACTTCACTATCGGGTATGTTTCCTTTGAAAAAGCTCATGAAGGTAGAACGTTTAAGATCATTTTCCTGTACAAGTTTCAATGCTTCATCTTTACAGATTTTGTGACGATGTGAAATTTGTTTTGTTCGCCATTCGATAGGAGCTATTAGCTTAATATGCAATGTTTTAGTCAAATCTTTGGTTATAATACAACCTGCTCGTCCAACGATGATTACATTGCCCTCATCACCATAATTTTTTACAATTTTTGTGATTGTATTTTTTATGTGATTGTCGCTTTTGTACTGTTTGCTGAATGATGTGACGATGTCAGCAAGAAAACCCTTTTTTTCAGCGCTAAAAAGATGTGAAATATCATCGGGTCTTTGATTTAGTTCGATAGCTGCTTTTTCAAGAATTTCGCGACTAATCCATTGCCATTCGGGAATGCTGGCTTTCTTTTTCATTTTATTCAACTCTTCGCTGAGAATTTTTGCAATTTGGCTTGCATAGCATCCGTATTCTCTCGAAAGCGTAACAACGGGCAAGGATTCTGAAAAGAGCTTCTTATCTTCAAGAACCCTTTCGTTCATGTATTTCATGAGTATATTTTCCATCTGTAAAATAATTAAAGGATTAATTTTACTGCTACAATTTTATTATATTGCCAATTTACAATATTGAATCAAATATACCGATTTTTTTTTATTAATGTTACAAAATAAAGAAGAATCTACCCGTTTTTAGTTGTAATTTCATCATCATGATTTTTATGTGTAATTCATAATTTATCAGTCACTTACAAAATAAAATCATCAGGATCATCGTAACTAAACTTATAGAAAGCGCCTTTATCATTTTGATTTACACCCGCTAAATGATTTTGAAAATTATCATAAATCACAGCTTCATTTTGTTTATGCAAAAGATGCAAAGGCAAATTTTGTGGACAAGCTTTTTCGCAATTTCTACAGTCAACACATCGACCTGCCAAATGCAAAGACCAAGTCAGCAAAGCCATAGAAGCATTTGCTTTGCTTGTTGATGCATGATGATAGGTTGAATCTGTTTGATCTATGACACACTTATCACAATAACAGAGCGGACAGGAATGACGGCAAGCATTGCAACGGATGCATGAACCGAAAATCTTATCCCAGAATTCTTGTTTTTCTTCCATGCTCTTGTTGTTCATTTCAAGCATTTCAGGGTCGGGTGTGTAGGCAATTTTACCTTTGGGATTTCCTAAAATTGTATCGCTCAGAGCAGGATCAGGAAAAACACAATTTTTGCATCTTTCTTCTTTTTCTCCATTCTCATTATCAATTCCTTCGCAGCAAATTCCTATGACATAAAGATTCTCTCTTTTAACCTGATTTTCGGTGATACAGAGATTTAAAGAGCGACTATCACAACCTTTTACTATAATAGCTGCTTTTTTATTTTTTGAATGCTCAAATTTCAAATAATTCACCAAATTATGACTCGATTGTTTATCAAAAACCAATGAACCTATTTCATCTGCATTTTTAAATGCAAAAGGAATTTGATTCTTGCTCACTTTTGATTTTTGATAGCCAATAAAAACATCGATTTTTTGTTCATCAAAAAGCTTTTTGGCAATTTCCTGAATTTCCTTCGTATAATTCATAGCAAATCCTCCCTTTTAAGAAATTTCAGTGGGCCTAATTTCTTTACGCCTTCTGTTACTTTTTCTACCACTTTGGCAAATTTTGCGCCCTCAGCAGCCGAAACCCAAGAGTACTGAACTCTTTCATCTTCTATGCCTATAAAAGATAATAATTGTTTGGTTACTAAGAATCTACGCCGTGCAAAGTAGTTGCCCGTGATATAATGGCAATCGCCCGGATGACATCCCGAAATCAGAACACCATCAGCATGGGATTGCAATGCTTTGATAATAAAAACCGGATCTATGCGCGAAGAACAAGGAACGCGTATAATCCTGATATTGGCAGGGTATTGCAAGCGCGACGTTCCCGTAAGATCGGAACCGGCATAAGAACACCAATTGCAAAGAAATCCAACAATGACGGGCTCCCACGTTGTTTCCTTTTCTGTGCTTGTTTCTTGAAGTGTTTCTGAATTTGTCATTATAAATTTTTATAAAGCAATAACTTCTTTCATTAATTGTAAATCTGTATAACCCGATAGCATCGCTGCCGATGATCGGCAAATGGCAACGCATGAACCACATCCTTGACATACGCCTTCATTGATTTTGGCAACGGTTCTCAAGTCTTTGCTTCCTCGCATAATTGGGATTTCCTCTGTCGTAATAGCACCGTAAGGACATGCAGGAATACAATTCTGGCAACCGCTGCAGTTTTCTATCAAAACGGTCGAAACCATGGGATCTTTTTTGAGTCTGTCGCTGGCAAAAAGTCCCATAACTTTGGCCGCTGCTGCCGATGCCTGCGAAACAGATTCTGGAATATCTTTGGGTGCCTGACAACAACCTGCAAGATAGACACCTGCTTTGGTTGTTTCAACCGGACGAAGTTTGGGGTGAGCTTCTGACAAAAAACCATAACGATCATACGAAATTCCAAGCATACGAGCCAATTCTGGTGCATCCTTTTGAGGAACAATGGCATTGGCCAAAACAACCAAATCTGCTTCAATTTGAACTTGTTGACCGATTTGTGCATCTTCACCTTGAACAATCAGCTTTTTGCCTTTTTGATATATTTTTGAAACCCGACCGCGCAAGTAAGTTGAAGCCGTATCTACCTGTGCTCTTTTTACAAATTCTTCATAACCTTTTCCATTTGCTCGTATGTCCATATAAAACACAAAGGAATGAGAATCATGAACTTTGTGATGCAATAACATGACATGTTTGGCCGTGTACATGCAGCAAATTTTGGAACAATAGGATATTCCTTTGGATTCATCTCTGGAACCAATGCATTTCAGGAAAACAACGGTCTTGGGTACTTCTCCATCGGAAGGACGAATCGGTAAACCATTGGTGGGTCCGCCAGCCGATACCATTCTTTCGAATTCAAGGGAAGTGATCACATCTTTATATCGACCAACGCCATATTCTTCATAAGGCTTGGGATCCCAAAGATCGTAGCCGGTAGCAACGACAACAGCACCGATTTCTCTTTCGATAACCTCATCGGTCATTTTATAATCGATTGCACCTTTTTCGCATACTTTCTCACAAATTCCACATTTCCCTTTGGTTAGCATAGTGCAATGAATTGCATCGATAACGGGTTTGTTTGGAACTGCTTGTGCAAAAGGCGTATAAATGGCTTTTCTTTTTCCTTGACCAAAATTAAATTCATTGTCCACTTTTACCGGGCATTTTTGCCAACAAGCACCGCAACCCGTGCATGCATCGAATTTTACGTAAGATGCTTTGCGCTTTATTTTTGCTTTGTAATTGCCCACAAATCCTTGAAGTTCAATTACTTCTGAATAAGTCATCAATTCAATGAAAGGGTGGGATGCAGCGTCCACCATTTTGGGGGTCATGATGCATTGTGAACAATCGAGGGTTGGGAAGGTTTCATCCAATTGCGCCATGCGTCCGCCTATCGAGGGGCTTCTTTCCACCAACAAAACAGGAATGTGCGCATCTGCAATATCAAGAGCAGCCTGAATACCAGCAATTCCACCCCCAATGACCAAAGCGCGCTTGGTTACCGGTACAGATATTTCGTGAAGCTGTTGGTTTGCAATTGATTTTGATACTGCCATGCGAATTAAATCGACTGCCTTTTTTGTAGCTGCAACTTTATCTTTTTGATGAACCCAAGAAGAATGCTCTCGGATATTGGCTACTTCGAGAAGATAGGGATTCATGCCTGCTTCCAAAAGGGCTTTACGAAAGGTTTTTTCATGCATACGGGGCGAACAGGCTGCAACAACCACAGAGGTGAGTTTTTCTCTGATGATAGCATCTTTTATGGTTGTTTGTCCCGGATCCGAACACATGTATTTATAATCGAAAGCAAACCTGACTTCCTTAATTTTTTTAATCTCTTCGACTACTTTTGGTACGTCCACATAGTCGCCAATATTTGCGCCACAATAACATACAAAAACACCTACTCTTGCCATGATTTCGTTATTTTTTAAAATGAAGCCAGTACTTTTTCAACATTCACCATGTGCTTCTTTAGTTTCAGTTCCGATTTGGGATATCCAAATGCCAAAGCCATTAATTGAGTAAAATAGACCACCGGAATTTTATAATCTCGGTTCATTTTTTCTTCTATTTGTTTTTGTCGCATATCCAAATTTGACTGACAAAGCGGACAGCCAACAGCAATGATATCTGCACCACAATCTTTCACAACATCCAAAATCCGTGACGAAAGATCCAGAACAATTTCTGTATTGGAAATGGAAAAAGAAGCGCCACAACACTCTGTTTTGAAAGGATATTCAACTGCCGTAGCGCCCAAGGATTCTATAATTTTATCCATAGAAATTGGATATTCCGGAGAATCAAATTGTGCGATATTTTTGGGGCGAGTCAAAAGGCATCCATAATAGCAGGCAACTTTCAAATCTTTCAAAGGTTTAACAACTTTTTCCTTAATATCTTCAATTCCAATATCTTCAAAACAATACTGGAGAAATGATTTTACAGCTACATTTCCTTTGTAGTCGCCATCGTCCACCGTGCTATTTATTTTGGTACGGAGTGAAAAATCTTCATCGAGCCTGATTTTTGTTTCTTTCATTCTGGAATAACATGCAGCACAAGGTATTACCATGGTACTGTTTTCTAATCTTTCGGCCAGAATTAAATTTCGCATAGGGAGAGCCAGTGCCAGATTTTCTGTCATAACGTGAGCTGAGGTAGCTCCGCAACAATTCCAATCAGGAATTTCTTCTATTTTGATATTGAGTGATTTGCAAACCAGATTAAGCGTATGTTCATATTCTTCGCTGGTTCCATGTGCCGAACATCCTGGGTAATATGTAAATTTCTTATCCTTCATTGTATTTGTTTCTTTCAATTATTTCGACTCATGTTTGGAGGCATTTTCCGTATTCTGAATTTCGGATTCCAATTTTTGATTCATTTCAAAAAGTCTTTTTAGACCTTTCAAATTCTTAATTTTTTCAGATTTGAATTTTAGTTTTCCTTTACCAATAGCTTTGGGAGCCAACGCAATATCTTTAAAAAACTGACCTGTTCTGAGATTGAACTCTGCCATAAGTCTGAGTTCAAACATTTTCCCGTATCGCTTGATCATGGAAATGAAAATATCATGAAACTTCTTGATAGACTTAATCTTTGATGAATCAGGAAGAATATTGGCTTCAATGGCCAAATGGCGAACAGCTTCCATAACGCGCGGAATTTCAATCTCTCTTGGGCAGCGCGCAGAACAACTGGAACAGGTTAAACAATACCAAGTTGAATTAGCTGCAAAAAGTTTTTCATCTTCGGCAAGTTTGATGTATTGCATCACTTGGCGGGGTGTAATTTCCATATATCCTGAAACTGGACAGGTCGAAACACATTTCCCACATTGATAGCAATTTAATACATTTGAACCGCTTTTTTGATTTACTTTTTCAAGAAATTCATTATGTTGAAGATTTTTTAAAACAAGCATAGTTTAATTTTTTTCAAAACTCCAAAAAGGAATGAATGAGAAAGTATCTATAAGAAAAGTTATAGATTAATATGATTTAAATACAAAGATAAATTGTTTCAAATCCCAAAATCATGACTTTTGTCTTGTTTTATAAAGAAAAAAATTGTAGGAGGGTGTTATCAAATTTTTAAAACTTCATTTTTTGACCCAGAAAAAGCAACATTAAGGTTCTTTTTCATAGAGTAATTCATTATAAATCAATTCAAAACATTAACAAATTTAGAAATAAGAAAAAACCTAACAAAAATCATGTTTTGGTAGCTATATTTGAAGTAATTTAACCTTGTAACACAAAACCTATTAAATCAAACAACTACACATAGTTGTCTCTATTTTTTGTTTAGAATTAAGTTCATTTTGATGATGAAATAAATACTACTTACAATGTTATCAATCATTGCAAGTAGTAAAAATGGCTTAACGAAATTACAGATTTCATTTACAAAATTAAAACCTGAAAAAACCTATGGAAGAATTACAAGTTTTGGTCAAAGGATTGGCTCAGAAACATGGTAAATCCAGAGAAAGTCTTTTGCCTATCTTGCAAGAAGTTTGTGATACGTACAAACATCTTAGTGGCGAAGCGATGCTGGAAATTGCTCGTGAACTCGATTTATCAACAGCAGAAGTATATGGAACTGCTACATTTTACTCTTTCCTTGATACTATTCCGCGCGGAAAGTTTATCATAAGAGTTTGTAAAACCATTGTTTGCGATATGCACGGAAAAAAACAGATTGTTAAGACTTTGGAAGATCTGCTTAAAATTAAAGTGGGCGAAACAAGCCTAAACAAAAGGTTTTCGTTAGTTGAAACCAATTGTCTGGGTTGGTGTCACAAGGGGCCGGCTATGCTGATCAATGAGGAAGTATTTACGGATTTGAATCCTGACAAAGTTAAAAACATTATTCACGAGTACCGAAATCGCTAAAACTTATTAATTATGGAAGAAAATATCGTATTGAGCAATGATAAAAGACTCAGACGTGTTGATCTGATTTTTAGTTCATACACAAAAGAAAGATACAAGGTATTGAAGAAAATTCTGGAAAGAAGTAATGACGAAATTATTTCAGAATTGGTCAATTCTGGCCTCAAGGGTAGAGGAGGAGCCGGTTTTCCTACCGGAATGAAATGGAAAAATGCCAAAGAATCTGCTGGAGAAGAAAAATATGTAATCTGCAATGCCGATGAAGGCGAACCGGGAACTTTCAAGGATCGTGAAATTCTTTCAAAAGTTCCACGAAAAGTTTTTTCAGCTATGGCTATTTGTGGTAGGGTAATCGGAGCCAACAAAGGTTTTGTTTACTTGCGGGGTGAATACAAATATTTGCTTCCTGATCTAAACAAAGAATTAGAGGTTTTTCAGGTATATGCAGAGGAATATGGATTGAATTTCGAAATTGAATTATTCTTAGGGAGTGGAGCTTATGTTTGTGGTGAAGAAACGGCACTAATTGAATCCATGGAAGGCAAAAGAGGAGAACCCAGAAATAAACCACCTTACCCAACAGCAATTGGATACAAAGGGAAACCTACAGTTGTGAATAATGTTGAAACCTTCGTTTCTGCACTTGAAGTTTTCAGAATGGGTTCTGATGAATTCAAAAAATTGGGTATTCAGGATTCACGTGGATCAAAACTTTTCTCTGTTTCAGGTGACACTCCCAAAAGTGGTATTTATGATTTAGAATTTGGATTGTCTGTTGCAAATTTTGTTGAGGAATTTGGAGACGGTGATACCAAAGCCGTGCAAGTAGGTGGAGCTTCAGGATTTTGTGTGCCTCGGAAAAAATTTGCTGAAACTACCTTGGGTTATCAGGGTGGTTTATCAGGGTTTTCGCTGCCAACCGGGGGATCTATGATGTTGTTCAATAGTTCCCGTTCAATGTTCAATGTTTTACATAATTATTTGGAATTTTTTGCAGAGGAATCTTGTGGACAATGCACACCGTGCAGAGTAGGTTGTCAACAGTTGCTTAGGGGAATCGAAGCCATTAAAAAAGGCAATAAATCTGCGGAGTATCTGGTGCAGTTATTGCGATTGGCAGAAACCATGCGGTTGACATCCAAATGTGGTTTAGGCCAGTCTGTTGCAAATTCATTCACTTCCATTGTAGAAAATTTCAGAGAAGAAATGATTTATTAATCTGTAAAAGAAATAATTATGTCAAAAAAAGAAAAAACATTAAATATAAACATTGATGGAATATCGCTCAATGTGCCGGCAAGCTATTCTATTTTAGACGCAGCAAAAATTGTGAATATTAAAATTCCCACACTATGCTATCATGAAGATTTGTGTGTAGCTGGAAACTGTCGGGTTTGTGTGGTAGAAGTAGCAGGATGGAGAACCCTTGCACCTTCATGTGCTACCCCAGTTATGGAAGGAATGACCATTAAAACGTCCTCTCCCAAAGTAAGAAGAGCACGGAAGGATATTCTTGCTATGTTGGTTTCGGAGCACAACACACAATGTACAACCTGTTACCGGAGCACCAATTGTGAACTTCAAACGCTTGCATCGGAGTATAATGTGGACAATGCTGATTATCTGAGTGTTTTGAAACCCAATTTGGAAATAGACCGTTCATCGTGGTCTGTGGAAAAAGACGACAGCAAATGTATTCGTTGTCAGCGATGCGTGCGTACTTGTTCAGAACTACAACATGTGAACGCTTTGGATGTTGCTTTTAAGGGAAAAGATATGAAAGTTACAACTTTCATGGGATTGCCAATGAATGAAGTGGTTTGTGTAAATTGTGGACAATGTATTATTCATTGCCCTACAGGCGCACTCACAGAAAGGCGCTATTATGATGCCATTTGGGATGCAATTGGTGATCCCGAAAAGCATGTGATTATAAACACTGCTCCTTCGGTTCGTGTTGCTTTGGGCGAAATGCTTGGTTTCCCGGTTGGTACAAGAGTAACAGGCAAAATGGTAACTGCATTGAAAAAGATGGGATTCGATAGTGTTTTGGATACCGATTTTACCGCCGATGTTACAATTTTAGAAGAAGGCACAGAATTGCTTCAACGCTTGAAAAAGGCTTTGGTGGGCAAAGAATCTGTTGCAATTCCTATGATCACTTCCTGTTCTCCTGGTTGGGTGAAATTTATTGAACACATGTATCCTGAAAGTTTGGCACACTTATCCACTTGCAAATCACCACAGCAAATGTTTGGAGCTCTGGCAAAAACCTATTATGCACAGAAAAAAGGAATAGATCCCAAAAATATTGTTACTGTTGCGGCTATGCCTTGCGCTGCAAAGAAATTTGAAGCCAATCGTCCTGAAATGAAAGATAGTGGATACCAAGATGTTGACGCTGGTCTTACAACACGAGAAATTGGCTATATGATTAAGCAATCAGGTCTCAATTTCGTTGAACTTCCAGAAGGTAAATATGATAGCTGGATGGGTGATTCTTCTGGTGCAGCAGTGATTTTTGGCGCTACGGGTGGAGTTATGGAAGCAGCCCTGCGTACAGTCTATGAAATTGTTACAGGAAGACCTGTTCCATTTGATAATTTGGCTATCACACCGGTTCGTGGATTGGAAGGCATTAAAGAAGCCACCATAAAAATTGAAGGTTGCGTTCCTGATTATAGCTTCTTGGAAGGTGTAGAATTGCGGGTAGCCATAGCACATGGATTAAAAAATGCCAGGGAAATTATGAATCAAATTGTTGATGGAAAATCTCCCTACCATTTCATCGAGATTATGGCTTGTCCGGGTGGATGTATTGGTGGTGGTGGACAACCGATTCCTACCAATGATGAGATCCGTAAAAAACGCATGGAAGCTATCTATTCTGAAGATGAAAATATGCAAGTTCGCAAGAGTCATGAAGTACCAGAAGTGAAAACCCTTTATGAAGAGTTTCTGAAAGAACCGCTGGGGCATAAATCTCACCAACTTTTACATACCAAATACAGGAAGAGAAACAGGTATTAGTTTATTGTGATTTGTATTTATTTTAGAAGGCTGTATCTGAAGAGATCAGCCTTCTTTTGTTAGGATAATTTTTTATGATTGATTATTCTATTTTCAATCGTTTTTTTAGTTCCTCAATCAACAAATCTTTTTCAGAAATTATATTATCCTTCTCCGAAATTATATTATCTTTTTCAGATAATTGCATATCTTTTTCAGAAATTAGATTATCTTTTTCAGCAATTTCCTTGTTTCGTTTTACAATTTGTACTTTTGCCTTGTTCCGTAAATCTTTGGTAAGCCTGTTCATCAAAAATAACGTCAACATCAATTTCAAACCCTGTTATTACCTCGCTTGCAATTTTATTGCCCATGTAATAACAACCTTCCAATTCGTAGGAGAAATTCTTGCAGATATATTTCTTTATAAACTTTTTCACAGGTGAAATTATCCAATATTCGCCCACACCATGAGATGCATAGTCGTTAAATTTAATTTTCCGGTCAATGGAAGCTGTCTTTTTTGAAAGTACTTCTACAATAAAATCTGGTATGGGGAAAATCAATTGATCTTCAGCAAAGTGTTTGGCTTTATCCTGATTAAAAAAGCAAATATCAGGTTCATAAGAATTGCGTGTAAATTCTACCATGATTTTTTCATGACCTACCCAACCGAGGGAATATCGGTTTATATGAAGTTTTATTAATGATCCTAAATTAAAACTTGCATCAAGGTGTCTCTTTTTTTCAGGAGAATGCAAGATGATTTTTCCGTTAATGAATTCAGCTTTATCTTTTTCATTTATTTGATTGTAAAATTTCTGGCGTTTGAGTTTCTCATCATCCAAAAATTTATCAATTTCCTGCCTGATAAGCTCGAGATCAGGCCTTTTTAAAAGTTTTTTTGTAATTGAATGCATAAGTAACGAAATAAATATAATGCAAAATTAACATTTTTGGCAATGAAATGCAATTGGGTTTTAAAATATTTTCATATAGTAAATTGTTCATTCCTTTTTATATTATTTTAACATTCTTCATTAAAGTATATTAACATTCCTTCTTTGTTTTAAGGTTTGGATCATAGTAATATTGTATATCGATTATTTAGTTCTTTATTTTTATTATTTATGATTAATTTAAAATTATTTATTATGAAAGAATTATTACTAAAAGCATCAATATTTGTTTTAATATTGAGTTGTTTGATGCCAAAATTTGCAATGTCGCAAGAAAATATGGTTGATGTAGTTTATTTGAAGAATGGAAGCCTTATCAAAGGTATGATTATTGAAAACATACCGAATGTATCTTTGAAAATCCAGACAAGTGATAAAAAAGTGTATGATTTTAAAATGGATGAAATCGAAAAGTACACAAAAGAAAATGTAACAATAAATAATTCTGCAGTTACAAACCCCAATGAATCGAATAACTCAGAAAAGCAATTTAAACATGTAATCAAGATTGATCCTTTAAGTATTCTTATCGGATACTATAAAGTAATGGATGAAATCAGGATTAACCAAGGATTAACATTAAATTTAATCGGAGGTTATTTATCAAGTGGAGCATTTGATTTTAATAATAAAGATTTTAAATTAAATGGCTTTGTTGTTTCACCTGAATTACGATTCTATGTTTTACCGAAAGAAAAATCTGCTCCCAATGGATTTTATATTGCACCATGGACAAGATTTGAGTATGAGAAAGCAAATATTAATGGACAAAATGTAATGGACATGTCTGAAATACCTAACAATGAAGATTCACGTACTTATGCTAATATTATGGCAGGTTCAGTTGGTGTAAATTTGGGAGTTCAGTTTGTCGTTTCAAAATTTATTACATTTGATTTCTTTACTGGAATAGGTTATGGCTTTGTAAATATAAAGGGCGCAAAAATAGGAAATGATGGTTGGTATACTTTTTATAAAGGAACTGAACAATCTACTTCGAAATATTTAACCCTAAGTCAAATTGAAGATCACAATAAAATTCACTTAAGAGCTGGAGTAAATATAGGAATAGGCTTTTAACGTATATTTGTAATGTTTAGGTTGTCGTTATCAAAGCCCCGCCTCTGAGTCAAATCATCTGATAGAGGGGGGCTCGTTCTGTATATTGTTGGTAGGCCAATTCATCAAAAATTACATCCACATCATTTTTATAAGTTTTTATATTTCTGATATTTGACAACAATTCTTTTATGAAAATTTTAGTCGGTCAATCGTGATTGTAAGTATTCAATTCCAGCTCTTACTTCCATTTATCCATATTTTGAAATCTCACCTCATTGGGCGATAAATCGTATCTTTTCTTGAACAATCGGGTAAAATAAGGTATGTTATTGTATCCGCATTCAAAACCTATTTCATTGATATATTTATCTGTTTCAATCAAAAGCCTTCTTGCATGTGCCAATCTGATCTGATTCACAAATTCTGAAAAGGTATTTTGTGTTTTCCTTTTAAAATACCTGCAGAATGCCGATGATTGCATATTGGCAATTTGAGCGGCTTTTGAAAATGAAATTTGATCCTTGAAATTTGTAACTACATAGTTATAAACATCGTTGATGATTTTAGAATCGAATAATTTGTTGGTTTCAGCCAATAATTTGTTTCCGAGCAATTCGAATGGATGATTTGAAATGGTTTGAAAAATACTGATTAGTTTTTGCAATCTTTCAAGTCCATTTAAGGATCTTATTTCCAACATTTTTCTTTCAAGACTGGTGTTATCGGAAAATCGAATTCCCAAAGCTGACTGTTGAATTAGTTTACTCAAATTTCTGCATTCAAATGATTTGAAAAAACCTTCTCCAAGGAAATTTTCTTTAAATTGGATCATAATAGCGTGTGCTTTACTTTCATCATTTTCCAATTCATTCATGAAGCAATGAGGTACTCCGGGAGCCAGCAAAAATGTTTGTCCGGGAGAAAAGGTATAGGTGAGTGTTCCTACAAATAAAGCTCCTCTGCCTTTGCGAATCAAAATGATTTCATACTCGTCATGCACATGAAATGGCGAAGTGAATCGGCTCTGAATAAACTCCTTAACAAAAAAAAGTTCATTGAGCTCTCCTGTTAATTTTTCATATAAAACTTGCATATTATTTCAATGCGGATAAAAATAATTTAGAGGATGTAAATATACTGCAAGATTTGGCAAACGCAAATAAATTGATTGATTCTGTTCTTAAGTATTTTTGCCTTATAGATTTAACAAAAAAAATATGAAGCAAAAACAAGATTTACAAGATTGGATCGTATTGGCTGCTAAGTCGCAGACTGTTATTCCAGGTTTTAATATTCCCTATCTTCCAATGATGGCTCCTGTTGCACAGGCATTGATTGAAACAAAAACACATGGATTAATAATGGTAGCCAGGTTAGAGTGGATAAAATTTCAATCCAAAAGTATCAAAGCGATTTATAACGAATATCAAAAAATGAAAGACATTCGTTATACCCGTTTGCACCTTGATCATGTGCCTGTTATAGATGAAGATAATTTACATGTTGACTATTTTGCAGATATTAAGCAAGCGCTTGATTTGGGTTATGAATCTGTTATGGTTGATGGATCACGTTTATCGCTTGATGAAAATATTTCCTGCACAAAGAAGATCACAGAACTTGCGCATGCTTATGGCGCTCCGGTTGAAGCAGAATTAGGTGCCGTGATGGGGCATGAATCTGGCCCCATGCCAAGCTATGAGGAGCTTATAAAATCAGGCAAAGGATTTACTTCAACTGATGAAGCAGTTCGATTTGTTGAAGAAACCAAAGTTGATTGGCTTTCTGTTGCCATAGGCAATGTTCATGGAGCTATTTCAGCAGCAAAACGCACAGAAAAAAAAGTAGAGGCAATTTTAGATATTGCACATTTAGCCAAGATATTTAATGCTGTTAAAATACCTTTGGTTTTGCATGGTGGAACGGGTATCAAAAAAGAATATATCATGCAATCGTTTAAAAATGGTATAGCTAAAATTAATATTGCTACCGCCATCCGTCAACCCTATGAAGCATTAATGAATGAATCAGTTGCAAAAGCACAGGAGGCTGTTTACAAAGAAATGCTTAAAATAATAAAAGAAGATTTGGAAATTGAAGGTAGCTCAAATAAAATAATAATAACTTAAATATTTAACTCATAACTTTACTTAAAAATGAAAAAGAATTCAACATTTGCACTATATTTTGGAAACCGTGGATTTTTTCCTGAAAGTTTGATAGAAGGCGCTCGAAAAGAGCTAACAGCAGCACTCGATAAGTTAGAATTTGGCTATATTATGCCGGATATTAGTCTTACGCGTTATGGTGCGGTTGAGTCCACCGAAGAGGGAACAAAATATGCCCATTTTCTCGAAGCCAATAAAGGCAAATTTGATGGAGTTATCCTTTGTTTACCTAATTTTGGTGATGAAACAGGCGCTATATCTGCGTTAAGAGATTGTGGCACTCCAATATTTATTCTTGCCTATCCGGATGAAATTGGAAAAATGGATTTTAAGCAAAGGAGAGATGCTTTTTGCGGTAAGTTTTCAATCATGGATGTTTTCTATCAATATCAATTGCCCTATACTGTATTTCCACCGCACACAGTTCATCCAAATTCGGCAGAGTTTGAAAAACAAATTTGTATTTTCGATCAAACCTGCAAAGTAGTAAAAGGTATGAAACGTATGACGGTAGGGGCTATTGGCGCACGAACCACCGCATTTAAGACAGTGAGATATGACGAACTTGCTTTACAAAAATATAATATCACTACAGAAGTTATTGATCTTTCTGAGCTTTTTATGCGTGTGCGTTCACTCGATATAAATTCTTCTGTAGCTAAAGCCAAAGCAGAACGATTACAAAATTATAGCGATTTTAGCAAAGTTCCCGCAAATCGGTTTGAAAATCACGTTAGAATGGGAGTTGTTATAGATCAAATGATTGAAGAGTATGGAATGGATTGTCTGGCATTACGTTGTTGGATTGAAATGGAGAAAGAGTTTGGTGTTTCACCTTGTGTATTGGTTAGTGAAATAAATGATCGAGGGATTCCATGTGCGTGCGAATTGGATGTTTGTAATGCCGTTTCGATGTATGCACTCTATTTGGCCTCTGGTCAGCCAGCTACATGTCTGGATTGGAACAATAATTATGGTGATGACTTGGATAAATGTATTCTGTTTCATTGCGGCCCGGTACCTCAAAGTCTTATGACCGCAAAAGGAGAAGTTATAGATCATCCGATGTTCGCAAAAGCATTGGGTGCCGGATGTGGATGGGGTTGCAATATAGGTCGCATTTCTTCAATGCCTATGTCATTCGCCAGTTCAAAAACTCACAATGGAAAAATTTATATGTACTTAGGCGAGGGAGAAATAACGTCAGACCAGATAGAAAAAGGATTTTTTGGTTGTGCGGGTGTCGCAAAAATTAATAATTTACAAGAAAAACTATATAAGATTGGATATGAGGGCTTTCGTCATCATGTGAGTGTTACGAGAGGACATGTTTCTGCTGCATTACGCGAAGCATTTACGCAATATTTAGGTTATGAAATTACTGAAATTTAAATTCTCATGAGTTATTTGGGATTAGATATTGGAACAAGTGGTTGTAAGGCTGTAGTTTACTCAAGCGACGGTCTTGCATTGAAATCTGCCTTTCGCGAATACACCTTGATTCATCCACTGGCAGCTTATGCAGAACTCGATTCTGCTTGGGTGATCAATTCATGTTATGATGTTATTCGAGAGGTGAATGCCAACCTTACTGATGCGGTTGTGGCCATGTGTATTTCTTCGCAGGGAGAGGCTTTTACGGCGGTTGGTGAAAATGGTCATATTTTGTGCAATGCTATGGTTTCATCAGATAGTAGGGCCGAACAGGAAGTTTTATCGTTTACATCTACTTTTGGCAAAGAAAAAATCTATCAAATTACAGGTCATACGCCTCATTCTATTTTCACACTTTTTAAGCTTTTATGGCTCAAAAATAATAGGATTGAGATTTGGAATGAAGCAAGATATTTTTTGTGTTTCGAAGATTTATTTATTTATACATTGGGTTTAAATCCCGCTATTTCCTGGCCACTGGCAGGAAGAACCATGTTGTTTGATGTAAAAAAACATCAATGGAGTTCAGAAATTTTAAATGCAATTGGATTAGATGAAAACAAATTAGCAATTCCTGTTGCATCAGGTCAAGTATCTGCTATAATTCCAAAAAAAATAGCCGAAACTTTAGGATTTCAAAATGAAGTCATCATTGTTGCAGGTGGTCATGATCAAACTGTTGGAGCTTTAGGTGCTGGAGTAACAGAATCTGGTGAATGCATGTACGCCACAGGAACCGTAGAATGTTTTTGTCCTGTATTTGATAATTTGACGCTTGAATCACCATTGATGCAAAACAATCTTTGTTGTTACGATTATACAATTTTAGGTAAATATGCCACAGTAGCTTATAGCCTTACAGGTGGCAATATTTTAAAATGGTTTAGAGATGAGTTTGGACAAATAGAAAAGCAAAAAGCTGCACAAAACGGAACTGATGTTTACTCCGAATTACTTTCGCACATGCCCGAAGAGCCTTCAAAATTGCTTACACTTCCCTATTTTTCACCAACAGGAACACCGTATTTCGATTCATTTACTCATGGTGCTATTTTGGGGCTACAACTAACAACAAGTCGTTACGAAATATTGAAATCTCTACTCGAAGGTGTCGCACTTGAAATGCGTCTTAATTTGGAATTAATGGAACAGTCGGGTATGCAGGTGAATTGCTTTATTGCCACAGGAGGAGGTGCAAGAAATTCAGCATGGGTACAATTAAAAGCAGATGTACTGAATCGCCCTGTGAAAGTTACAAACAGAAATGAAACGGGTTGTTACGGTGCTGCTATGATAGCGATGTCAGGTGTAGAGGAAATCGATATTACTGCTATTATAAAAAGGAATCAAGGAGAATTAAAAGTCTATGAACCTGTTGATAAAAGAGCCGCAATTTATACGGAAAAGTTTATTAAGTACAGAAATTTATATGCTTGCATTAAATCTTTTAATTGAAGAATTTTATAAATATAAATAAAAGAAACAGAATGGATAGAAGTAAAATAGGCAATCTAATGCAGATTGGCGGAGTTCGCAACTATTTACTCACAGATGGATGGGCTAAAGATATGCGTGCGATGGATGTTAAAACCGGTGCTGGACTCCAATACACCATATTGCCCGATCGTGGAATGGATATATCATTTGCTTCATACAAGCAAATTAATCTTTCTTTTATCACGAACAATGGCGAAACACATCCTGCTTATTTTCAAGAACATGGAATCGGCTGGTTACACACTTTTGCCGCAGGATTATTAACTACTTGTGGTTATGATAATATTGGCGCACCATGTAAAGCAGACGGACAAGAATTTGGTTTACATGGAAGATACTCAACTATCCCCGCACGTCAGGTTGCCGATCTTTCACATTGGGAAGGCGATGATTATTTTATCATTATAAAAGGAATTGTAGAAGAAGGCCGCCTTTTTGGCTCAAAGCTTCAAAATAAACGGGAAATACGTTCTGTGCTTGGCCAAAATTCAATAAATATTACAGATACAGTAACCAATACAGGCAACTGCGATGCACCGCTCTTGTTGCTTTACCATTTCAATTTGGGCTATCCCTTATTGGATAGCAACGTAACACTTCAAATTGATGCCATCAAATCGTGGCCTCGTGATGCTTCATCTGAAAAAGGTCTTTCAAGCTACAGTGCTTTTCCTGAACCTATTCCTGGTGTTACAGAAGAGGTTTTTATCCATCAATTAGAATCAGATCAAAATGGAATTACTGAAGTTCGTTTAATCAATCCTTCATTAAAAATTCAATTTTATTTGCGCTATTCTCCCAATGAATTGCCTTATCTTGCTCAATGGAAAATGCCTGGTGTTGGTGAATATGTTTTAGGACTCGAACCATGCAATTCTCCTTGTAAAAATCGTGAAATGCTGAGCAATGAAAATGCATTGCCAATGCTAAAACCTGGAGAATCGAAAAAATTTTATTTAGAAATTGGAATAAAAGAAATTATTTAAAAAATTAGAATTATTTTCTATTTTTAAAAAAGAAATCGAATTTTTAAAAAATAATTTGTTAATTTGTATCATCTAACCTTATGCTTTGTTATAAATGATTGTCATAAGACTTATAAACATTAAAAGATACGAATTATGAAAAAACTAATGATCTCAATTTTTGCAATTATTCTACTATTTATTTTGAATTGCTCCGCCAATATTCGTCTTCCTCGTTTGGTGGGCGATAATATGGTTTTGCAAAGAGATGCTCCTCTCAAAATATGGGGCTGGGCTGATCCTTCAGAGGAAATTACAATAAATTTTAATGGAAAAGCCTATGCAACTAAAGCCAATGAGCAAGGTAACTGGCTATGTAAAATTGATATGCAAAAAGCTGGCGGACCTTTTACAATGGAATTAAAAGGTAAAAATTTAATTACTTTAAAAAATATCCTTGTAGGGGATGTATGGGTTTGCGGAGGTCAATCCAATATGGAATGGCAGTTTGGTTTCATGCCTGAAAAATATAAGGAAGAGCTTTCAAATTCAGCGAATTCAAACATCAGGGTTTTAACAGTTGAAAAAAGCAGAAGTTTTATTCCTCTGGACGATATCCAAACTACAGGTTGGGACGAAGCCGGATCTATGAGTTTAAGAAAATTTTCTGCTGTAGCCTATTTCTTTGGAAGAGATATTTACAATGCTATAAAAGTACCAATTGGATTGATCTCATGCAATTGGGGTGGAACAGTAGCAGAAGCGTGGACAAGTGCCGAAGGTTTAAAAGATTTCCCCAGCTTTTTAAGTTCTATTGACATGAATAAAAATAACGAATCTACAGCAAACGAAATACAACAAGCATGGATAAAAAACCAGAAAGATCAAATTCAGAAGTCACTCTCAGACACTTCTCTTGCTTCTTTTGTAATGAATTCAGAAAACTTTAAATCGATGCATCTTCCATCAACATGGAATACAGATGATTTATCAAAATTTGATGGAGTGGTTTGGTTTACAAATGAAATTGATATTCCTTCCGAATTTATTGGGAAAGATGTTGTTTTGCACATGCCCGCTATAGACGATATGGATCATACCTATGTGAATGGACAAAAGATCGGATTTACAGATGGTTACAATATTATTCGTAAATATACTATACCTTCTAATTTATTAAAAGCCGGTAAAAACGATTTTAAAATAAGAATCACCGATTATTGGTTGGGTGGCGGAATGCCAGGTGTGGATGATGAATTTTATCTTGAAGCTATGGGAAAAAAATTGAACTTGTCTGGAATTTGGAAATATCAAATAACCAATACTTTTAATATTCCTACTCGTCCTGAATCTGGTAATTCGCCAAACATTCCAACAGTATTATATAATGGAATGTTAAATCCGATTATAAACTTTTCTATTAAAGGAGCTATTTGGTATCAAGGTGAGTCCAATGCATCAAGAGCCATAGAGTATCGAACCCTTTTTCCTGCTATGATAAAAGATTGGCGGGCAAAATGGGGACAAGAGCTTCCATTCTTTTTTGTTCAACTGGCAAATTTCCAAACAAACGATGAATGGCCCTTATTGCGAGAAGCACAGGCCATGACACTTTCTTTACCTAAAACAGGCATGGCTGTAGCCATCGATATTGGTGAGCCGGGTGACATCCATCCACGCAACAAATTAGATGTTGGGAAAAGACTTGCTTTGTCGGCACTTGCCATTGCTTATGGTCAAAAAATTACATACTCTGGACCAACTTTTGAAAGTGCGAAAATACAGGAGAATAAAATTATTGTTTCTTTTGGAAATGAAGGCCAGGGATTGATGATGAAAGGCAAAACACTAAATGGTTTCGAACTTGCCGGTGATGATCTGAAATATAAGCCTGCAATTGCGACAATTGAAGGAAATAAAGTTGTAGTAAATAATCCGGAAATTAAGAATCCCAGATTTGTGCGGTATGCATGGGCATCCTGTCCTGTAAATGCAAACTTATATAACAAAGAAGACCTACCTGCTGTTCCATTTAGAAATGATAAACAGTGAGTTTCCTTATATTTCTAAGAATTGTCATACCCTAAAACAACTTTGCCAAAGTTAAAAGCTTTGGCAAAGTTTAACTTAAAATAATCCTGTTTTAATCCCCAACAAATTGGGGTTTTAGTTTTTTGAAAATACGATTTATTTTGCAAAATTACCGAACACAATTCCTAAATTCATTGTCCAGCTATCAATCGTTTTATTGCAAATAGGTTTTTCATCAGCAAAAGAATAGAAGGAATACCCTACACCCAAGCGTATTTTGGCATATTTTGAAAGATTTAATTCGCCAAAAATTTCGGGGTGAAATGTAAAACCATTATCCTCAACCACATTTCTTTCTGACAAGTCATCGAATAATTTTATTTCCTCGTCATCGCCTACCACCGATACATAGCCTAATCGAAATGAACCACCAAGATGGCAGGGTTTGTTTGAAGCAATCGCATAACTTAATACGACCCCACTTTCACCAAACATATTATTTGACAACATCCCGTTGATTTGTGTAGCAAAATTACCGCTTGTACCCATGCCATAAATTCCGGCAAAGAAAGCGTTGTTGAACAAGAAACCAATTTCTAAACCCGGTTTGGTATTGGTAATCACAGATTGGTGTTCAAACAGCAAGGCTCCATAAAATTTAGGCTTTATTTTTTCACCTTGTTTATACTCGAAAACAGTTGTGTAATCAGGATTTTGAGCAGATCCAAATAAAGATAAAAACACACAAAAGATTGCAAAAATAAGCTTTTTCATAATCTTAAAGGATTAAAATTTTATAATACTTTTAATTTACACTACAAAAAAACAATGGATCCTCACAAACATCAACTTTAAATATATCAATACACATTCTTTGAATATGAGTGCCATTTTTTTTGACTTGGAAATCTAATAGTGAGAGTATCCATCAGCATTTGGACAAATCTTTGAAAAATGTATGATACATCATTTTTGACAAGGTATTTTGATTAATTAGCCTACATAAACAAATCATGGTTTAGTCGGCCATTTTCCTTACCTATGGTTTCGCATGCGCGAAACCTCTGTGGAAGGGCAAACGGAGGTTACAAGTTGCCATTATTTCGGCAAGAAACAGAATATTTATGTCTTCCTAATTCAAAGTAACTTATAATTCTGTTTACAGTATCTTATCGGAGAGGCTTGATTACTTCGACTATCGCTCGGAATAAATATGATGAAGCCATTGCATATAAGGGAATCCAGAATAATCCCTACATTTCAGCTTATGACAAATAAGTTAGAAACAAAAGAAAAATCATAATTCTATTCATTAATTTGGGATAAAAAAACTAATAGGTTTTGAGCGTGGTAAAGACTTACTCATCGATTTTCCAGATTCCTTTGTGTCTTTAATGATCAACATCAAAAGAAATAGAGCCTAAAACAGCATCATTTAGCGGCGTATGTGCAACCTATTTATATTCAACATCTCAAACCTTAATTGGTCTCACATACGGCGCTAAATTTTATTTTGAACAGATTATTTCTAATCTCCTTGCCAAAGTCAATATTCTGATTTTATATATTGAGTTTCTCAATCTTATTTTTTGCCTTTCGCTTCATCTTCTTTGCCAAAGTTTTCATCTACAAACTTTTCCATGTCTTCTTCAATAGTCTTGAAATATTTTTCTGCCGGTTCCGATGAGCCATCGGTAAATATGATTTTAGCATCCACATAAGCACCTTGCGCATCTGTAGTGTCCATAGGAACTATTTCTCCTATTTGGTAAAGATCAGGATAATTGTACAACTTTGCATCAATGAATGGATCAATATCGGCAGCTTTAGGGTCATTGAGTTTTGACAGGTCTTTCATCATAACAGAACCCACAACTTTCAATCCTCCGTATTGAACATTTCCATAGACCTTTTTGGGAACACTATCTAAGGTAGTATATTCCAGATCTGCAGTAAGATCCATAGACATAACGCTGCTCGAAGCACCATCCTCTTTCATATATGCATCTGCTTCAATTTTCATACTTGATTTTACATAACCCATGTGCATTTCAAAGGGTTTCAAGTATAAATTTCCCGAAATGTTCACTGGTTCTTGATTGTCGTCAAAAGAACCCGTGTAATCGATACGAACATAGTCAACTTCATCTACAGAAACTGATCCTTTGGCTTTTGTGGGCATCTCTGTGCTATCGTTATTTTCATTTGTGAATACACGGAATTCCAGCGCTTCGAGTGTTGCACGTGCAGTATGGTTTGTGCCTTCGTCTTTATAGTTATACACAAGGACGATTTTGTCGGTAGGGGTTTCCGTTTTCACCCAAGTACTGTCAATATCACTGAACGTATAGGTTCCTGTGTTTTCGGCAAAAACAAATGCATCGTTGCTAACATCATGGAAGCCATATTTTTCGTACAATTTTGGTGAAACTTGCTTAATGCAGGAAGCAAAGCAGTTTTTCAGTGTACCATTAGGATTTTGACCGCTTTTTTTCTTTCCACCTTTAAAAGGGTCAGAGATAGAGGTCATATTCATGAGGTTTGTGATGGCATCAGTTCCTTGAGAATTTAATAATTGATCAAAATCTTCCGTCATGGCGGAAGATGAGTTGCTTAGCGTAATTTTATTGTCGTTTACAGAAGGGCTTTCTTTACTGTCTTTTTTGCAGGAAATAGCAAAGAGAATAAAAAGAAAGGTGATGGAAAGTAAAAAAAACGTTCTCATAGTGTGAAGATTTAGATTTAAATATTTTGAAGAAATATTGTAAATTCAACGGAAAAATCTGTTGATTATTTCAGTATTGATCTAATTTTTATTTTTGAAACTAAATTTCAATCTCAAATTTGTTTTTACGATTTATTAGCGTAAATTTGTTCCGATATGGAAGAAGGACATTTGTATGGAAAGGATAGAATAACAAGGTATTAAATCTCACGGAAAAATGGCGTTTACCTCTTTACTTTTAGATAATTTACTAAAATCTTCGCAAGGAAGTATTTCAGCTAATGATTTGGAAATCATCAAAAGAATTGCACAAACTGAAAACCTTTCACAACAAGAGATCGCAGATCAAATAGTGAAATTTCAGGAGAGCAATAAAACATCGTATATAATAGATAATGAGTATTTAATAGACAGTAAATGCCCGAAATGTGGGTGTAATGTTCCAGTTGTTTCAAAAATCTGTGACTATTGCGGATACACGTATCCTGATGTTGACAATTCGATGACAGAAGTAGAATTGATTGAAAAAATCCAAGAAAATCTTGACAAAATACAAAATACTCCCCAGCCTTCTTTTCTAAGAAATATTTTTTCACACTATTATATATTGTTTCCTTTGATTACGATCTTTTTGATGTATATTTTATTTACAGTCAAAAATGCGGGTAACAACGACACATTAGCAAATGGATTCTTTCTTTCCATCGCTGTTAGTATTTTAGCTGTATTAATAAAAGTTTTCCTTGTTTTTACAAAAAAACAGAAATCGGGTTTCGACGTTTATATGGCTGATTATGAGAAGTACTCCAATATCGCACGGATTTATTATGGTGAAAATCCGCAGATTAATTCCTTGTTGAACAAGTTTTATCAATCTGTTCAAATTGTAAAAACAATCGTAGAAAAAGGCAGGAAAAGTGTAACGATCAGCTATGCTGTTTTTTCCTTTATCATCATAGCTGTTGCTATATTTTTACATTTAAAATTTAAAAAGATACAAAACGAACGTGACATACTTTTTTCCAAACAATATGGGCATTTTTACGAAAATGATTTAGTTCTAAAAATCAGTTCGTGGCAGGGCGAATTTAGCAAGTTTGCAAATCTTAATCAATCGACAGTCACTGGAATTTTTCATATAAATTTTGCCAATAATGCATACTACTCATCGGCCGACAATTATGTTAGTCTCATCATTCCTAAGGTTCAATTTAATATCACCGCACACACAGAATTCTTTGATTCAGCACAATTTACACCATTACTTTCGCTCAAGGCCGTGATCTCAGACAAAAACCATAAACCGCTAATGGATACAATCGAAATGAGATTTTTAAAAAATGATCTAAGAGGTAAAATTGTAACATCTGAGGTTCTTTTTGTAAATTTTGAAATGAAAAAAGACTCTGTTTTTTTCAACAGGAAATTCGTTAAAGAATTAAAAGAAAACGCACATAATATCGACTTCTATTCTGAGCTTCAGATTTATGACGGCCCCATCAGAAGGAGATAGAATAGAAAACATATAGTAATTTTTAAGTATTAAAATGGATGCTTTTAAAAAATTTGTAGCCAACGCACTAAAAGAAGACCGGGGCTATCTGAATCCAGCCAAGGAGAATCTTTTGGTAATTCTTGCAGTAAAGAATTTTGGAATGTCAGGAACAGAAGCCATGACCATCATCGAAGATCAAAAAGCAAATTTCGATGAAGTGTGTACTTGCCCGAATTGTGGATCAAACCATTTTGCAAATCATAGAATATGTGATTCATGCGATTTCCATTATCCGGAGGAAGAAAATACTGAGCTTAAAATGACTTCGCTCATAAAAGAAATGAACGAAATTCTTTCTAAGCTGAAAGCACTTCCCAAACCGAATATATTCAATATCTTAAAATCTCAGACGCACATTTTATTTCCTATTTTGACAGTTTATGCCTTCATTTTAGCTTTGGTAGCTTCTCGTGCGGATAGTGAGTTGTTTTTGATATTTTTACCTTTCACTTTTCTTTTTGGATTTTTGTGGATTGTCGCCTATCAGTACAGAAAAAGGAACAAAAATAATCTTGAAATCGAAAAGAAAATACTAAGTATCAAATACACAAAAGCTTCTACGCTTGCAAATCGCCATTATGGCAATGCTATTGAAGTAAAATCTATCTTGGCTGAATACGATGCAATTTCCAACAATGAGTTGATCATGGAACGAAAAAGACCCATGAACACTATAATTACTTATGGTCTATTTGCTGCCTTGCTGATTGTGGTTTTTATTTTGTTTCCCAAACAAACTTACGCCGAAAAAGACGAGGCAGATAGCAAAGCGATGCTCGGCGATCTTATGGATTTGAACAAAAAAGAATTAGTGCTTCAATCACTCCAGACCAGTCTTATCGGCAGTTTTTCTGACTATTTGGAGCTTCAATCTTCCACAGATACTTTTGTCTTTGAAGTGAAGCCTATTTCGAGTACTTTTCCCGAAGGATTTTTTAGCATTAAAGCGAAAATAAACCTCAAAACTAAAAAAAATACCGCTGAAATTACAGCCAATTCGAGCGTTATAGACTTAAAAATTGAAATTCTGGACAAGAATAAAATGCCGGTTTTCAGAACAATCACAATGGCGCCTATAAATTTTGATTTTGATTATAAGCCTGGTAATACGGTATTTTCCATGGAATTTTGGGGTGTAACCGGTATAAAAAGTTCAGCCGAAGCAAAGTGGTATTATGCTCAAAAAGAATCTTTTCTGAATGCCAAATATTTTGTGGTTTATGGTAGCATTCGGCAATAATAATTTTTCTTTGTGTATAATTAATTAATAACGCCAATTAATTTGGATAAAAAGTTGACCTTTGTTCTTATACATTTATAAAGAACCATAAAAAATGATACATAGCGCGTGTCTATGAGAGACCAACTGGCAACTATATGTTTACCAGCCACATACCCGATTAGTATTAAGCTTTCATTACCAAGTTGGAGTATATGGTTCTAATTTGTATTTGTTTGTTTTCTTCCATATACTATAGTCGTCCTTTTGTTCAAGACATTCATATTTTGACATTCCATCGAATAAGCATTTACAATCAGGTACATAGGTTTCATAAATTTTTAAAGTTGAATCGTTTAAAATAATACCATAAGTGTCGGGCGTTCGGTCTCCAAAAATACTTGTCCATCTTTGAAATTTTAATTTATCACCCACAACTGCATAATAACCTGGTATCCCAGCAAGAGAATCATTGACTTGTTTATCCAACGTGATCGTAGAATGTCCGTCTACAAAAAACAATACTTGTCCATTGGGGAAAAATCTGGCAATCATTTTACTATGGCAACTATCTTGTCCGTAAATCGTAGTCTCATAGACATTTTTAGTATCTATTTTAATTCTTTGTCCATTATTAAACTTTTGTCGTTTATATTTAAGCCAATAAGTACTTGGGTTATCAAATCTAACTCCACCACTTTCTGTTATGTTCACCTTTGGGAAACAGTAACTTAAAAGTAACGCTGATAATTGAAAGAGTAATTGACTGTGTTTCATTTTAAGAAAGTTGGTGTTTGTTTTTTGTTCTCATACTTTTATGAAAAATCTTACATATCGCGTGTTTGTGAGGGGCGTATTGGTAACCAGTATGTTACCAGCCATATACACAATTAGGGCTTTATTTTCAATTCACTAATCAGTTTTTCTATTGTTTCACTGGATAATTCTGTTGATTGTTGAATTAAGATCTTATCAATTTTTAAAGTTATCATTTTTTTTGCAATTTCAATTTTGTTTTCTTCTATTGCAGTTTCACGAACTCCTTTTACTTCTCTGTAAGCGTCTAGACTGTCAATGTATTTCTTGTATTCATCTTTAGTTAAATTAGCTATTTCTGCTGTTTTAAATGCTTTCTTAAATATTTCTTCTTGTAAAATTTCAGGAATATTGTCCATATTTTCTAAATTTTGCAAAAAATAGCACCATTTATCATAATGCGTTATTAAATCCTTTTCTGCTTTATCGAATGCGGGCATTTGTAAGAAAGTAAAGCGAAGTTTATCAAAAAAAACTTCATGGTCTTCAATATCTAATAACATTACATCGCGGCGAAATTTTGGTTTTTTCTTTTTAATTTCATCTCGTTCTTCATATTCAAAATCAAGTAGAGCAATATAATATATTGGATTTAATTTAAAATTCCAATCTCCTTTATCTGCTTGCTCTCTCACAGGAAATGTAATATAAAAAATCGCTCTGTCTTTAAAATATTTAATTTTTGCTTTTTGCATTTCTACAATAAAGCGTTCTCCTGTCATACTTTCACAATGAATATCAAAAATTGCTTTTCGTTCTTCTGGTAAATCTGGCGTATTTTCGACATTTTTAAATGTCAAATCTTTAATTTGATGTTTAGCTGGAAGTAATTGATTTAAAAAATCAATCAATAAATCTTTGTTTGCTTCTACACCAAAAAGTCGTTTAAATCCGAAATCTGTATATGGATTTATATATTTTGCTTTTATTTCCTTAATATCAGTCATATTCTTTTTTTTATGATTATTATTGCAAATATACAACTTTTTCTTTTGTGAAAAAAGTCGAAAAACTTTTTAGTTTCACGACTTTCTTTTTTTAGGCAGAAGATTATTAGCAAAATAGAAATTATTTTCAATTTATTGATAGTTTAGCACCAAAAAATCGATTCATTTTACCATCAAAGTAGTCGAGTTTATTATTTGGTGTTAAGTGAAGTCAATATTATTATTTTTACAATTAAACTCAAGGAACCATAAGTCTTTCTCCTCCAAATTTTGATTTTGATTATAAGCCTGGTAATACGGTATTTTCCATGGAATTTTGGGGTGTAACCGGTATAAAAAGTTCAGCCGAAGCAAATTGGTATTACGCTCAAAAAGAATCTTTTCTGAACGCAAAGTATTTTGTGGTTTATGGAAGCATCCGGAAATATTAGTTATTCTATTCACACCAATTAATTTGGATTAAAGCCCTTAACAGTTGTTTGCTATTGGGGCTTTCATTGGGTGTTGAAAACCTATTTAGGATTCATGTTGTTTTTAATGATATTGAATTCTTCTTCTAATTCTTTACATGCCTGCGTGCAAATGTTCTCAAGTTGTAAAACCAATGCGGGTATTCCGGTTGCATTACGCTGTATTTTGTCAGCATCTTCCTGAATTCTTATTGCGATATTTTCAAAATCTTTACTAATGCCCATTATGGAGAATGAGGGAATCATTTTATGTACGGTTGACTGTAATGAATTCCAATCTTTGTCATATAAGCTTTGTTTCATTGCCGCAATTAAAGGCGGAGTTTGTTTTAGATAAATGGAAATCATTTCTATCAATTGCTTGGGGTCAGATTTTGTACGGCGGTTTAAACCAACCAAGTCAACGTATTTTAAAGTTCTATTTTTATTGTCTTCGTGGGTAATTGTTGGATTATACTCAATTGGTGTTGGTTTTTTTACTAATGAAATTATTTTATTGTACAATAAGATCTCGTCAACAGGCTTGGAGATGTAATCGTTCATACCAAATGCTTTGCATTTTGCAAAATCAACCGTGGTAACGTCGGCAGTTAAAGCAATGATAGGGGTTTTGGAATTCATTGTGTTACGAATGTATTCTGTTGCCTCAAAGCCATTCATTTTGGGCATCATTAAGTCCATTAAAATAATATCATACGTGTTGGTTTGCATTTTCTCAATGGCAATTTTTCCATTGTCGGCCATATCGTAGTTAAATCCATAATCGTCTAATAGTGTTTTTATCAGTAATTGGTTGAGTGCAACATCTTCTACTACTAATACATTTATGTTTCTGATTTCAGAATCTAATTCCAATATTTCTTCTTCTATTTCGCTAGTATCATTTGTTTTCTGGAAACTTAATATAAAACTAAATGTTGTACCTACGTTTAGTTTACTTTTTACATGAATTGTTCCACCTTGCGATTCTACTATATGTTTAGCAATGGCGAGTCCTAAACCTGTTCCACCATAGAGTCTTGAAGTGCCTGTGGTTGCCTGTTCAAAGTTTTCGAAAATAGTTTCCAATTTATCATCTGCAATCCCAATTCCGGTATCGGCAACAGCAAATTCAACAACTACTTTATCATCATTTTCATTTAACAAATTAGCACTTACAGTAATTTCCCCGGTAGATGTAAACTTTATTGCATTACTGATTAGGTTTAAAATAATTTGATGCAGCCGTACCGGGTCGCCAATTAGGAATTTTGGGATTTTATTATCGTATTTTTTAACTAATTCTAAGTTCTTTTCCTGAGCTTTTATATCAAATAAAAGAACCATGGCTGATATAGATTCTTCCATTTGGAAAGCTCTTTTCTCAAAGGTAATCTTGCCTGACTGCACTTTTGCCAAATCGAGAATGTCATTAATTAGAACGGTTAATGTGTCGCCGCTAACTTTTATAGCTTGCAAATACTCTTTGTGTGTATCTGTTAAATCAGATTTCAACAATATTTTTGTAAACCCGATTATGGCATTCATTGGGGTACGAATCTCATGACTCATGTTCGACAAGAATTGTTGTTTCGCAATTACTGCGGCTTCAGCTTTTTCATTTGCAACCATGAGTTCTTGTTTTTGCATTTCAAGTTCTATCTGATGTACTTGCAATTCATGTACAAGTTTTACTAAATCGGTTTCGGAATAACCAGATAGATTATTTAATTGTCGACTTTTAAATTCTCCCTCAGCCTTTTGATGTGTAAGTGATGGGGCCGATTTATTATGTTTTTTCATAGTGTATTTTTTTTATACAAGTTAAGCTTAACTTCAATTCTATTGTTCCGCTTAATTTGTTTTAGCAATTTGTAAGATTTTCTGAGCAATTTCTTCTGGTGAGAGTATATAATCTACGTATCCACTTTCTATTGCGGACTCAGGCATGTCGGGCTGTATGGCAGTATCGGGCTTTTGAGCTATAGTAGTACCCCCAACTTCTTTTATAGCGCTTAATGCATCAGCGCCATCACCATCATATCCAGAAACAATTACAGCAATAAGTTTACCGTTCCAATGCTTGGTAATAGAACGCAAAAAAACAGTAATCACATCGGGCCATCCTCTTGGCTTTGAAATTGGTTTTAAGCGGAATTCATCATTAAGAACGTGTAAGTCACGCTTTTCTGGAATAATATAGACATGGTTGGGCAAAATGTCGAGCTTTTCGGTAATAAGGGTAACGGGCATTTTAGTATAGTTTGGAAGAATCTCATGGAGCATTGTGGCTACAGTTCTTAAATGATTGACTATGACGATAGCCACACCCATATTTGCCGGTAGATTCTGTAATAACCGTGTGTATGCATCAAGCCCACCAGCAGACCCACCAACACAAACAACCGGATAGTCATTTGCGTTTTTTTTAGAGTTCTTTTTTTTCATCTGTAATTATTAATTATCAAAGGTGACTATTATTAATTGAAATTCAATAATATATTAAATTCATTCCGTAGCCTAAAGGCTACGGCTAATAATAATTCAAATCGGTTTTCACATTTTCAATACGTTTTTATCATTAGCAACGGCATTTATGCCGTTGTTTATGTATATAAACCTTTATAAATGACATAGTTTATTTATTTTATTTTAATTCTACTTTTAGACTTTAAAAATTTGGGCTAAAGCCCACAAATACATTTATTTCATTATCCGTTGGTTAAAACCAACGGCTATTAATATCGCCTATAATATATTTCCCAATTATATTTTAGACAATATTAATAGCCGTCTGCTTTAGCAGGCGGTTACAAATAGGTTCATAAAACAAAAAGATTTAGTGTCTGTTACCATTTTTTAAAGTTTTTTATGTTTTTTATTTTGAAGTAAATGAATGGTTTTATTAAGTTCTGCTTCCAGTTTTTTTGCTACAGAAATATCAATAAATGTTATTACCAAACCATTAATATGATCGTTGTCGGTTCTATATGGCATTATACGAACAGTAAACCATCTTTCATCGCTGGCAGAAATATCTGTTTCTTTAAATATTAATGTACGCATAACTTCTTTTGCATGGTCTGCTATTTCGGGGTAGAGTAAATCGGAAACCATTTCGGTAAAAGGTCTGCCAACATCTGATTTTCGTAATTTAATAATTTTGGATATTTTGTCCGTATAACTGCGAATGTTCAATTCTTTATCAAGAAATAGAGTTGCAATATCAGTAGCGTTGAGCAAATTTTTCATATCATTGTCTGCTTGTACAAAATCGTTTATTTTGCACTGCATTTCGACATTTACGGTTTGCAATTCTTCGTTCAAACTTTGCATTTCTTCTTTCGATGTTGTGAGTTCTTCGTTGGCAGATTGCAACTCTTCATTTGACGATTGCAGTTCTTCATTCGTTGATTTTAATTCTTCTTGTGAAGTTTGCATTTCTTCTCGTGTGCTTTGCAGTTCTTCATTGGCACGTTGAAGTTCGATTTCAATTTCTGCCTGATGTAAATCCGATGTTTGTACCACTGAATTTGCTGATAATTTTTTATATTTTTTTATTGGTGCAACATCGGAGAAAACAATCATAATGGTTCCTTTTATAGAATTGGGTTTTTCTATGTGTTGAATGGTAACATCAACATATTGTGTTCCTCCGTTTGTGCCTACTTTTATGTTGTGTAAAATTACAGGTTCGTAATTTTGCTTTGCTTTACGAATTGCTCCCATTAAGTATATGCTCAGTCCTTCGCGCGCCATGGCGTAAATATTCATATTAGCTTTTCCTGCGGATGGTTCTAAATATTTTCCGGTGCGCCCTGTAATATACAATATGTCGCCTTGTTCATTAATTAGTACAGTGGCAGGGGCAAAGCGCATAGCCGTCAATTTAAGCCTATAACCTTCACTCAATTAGCACATAACACATTTCTGATAGAAATCCGAAACTCTCTCAAATTGCTAATTTTTAATATAGTGCCAGTATTTGAATAAAAGTAAGG
>Ga0316608_1000163_pt1 | contig 35946 bp, 23 predicted proteins | sample MIS2016152B_MG_FD_207673 | JGI IMG/M metagenome (GOLD analysis project Ga0316608, IMG submission 207673) | Microbial mat bacterial communities from Middle Island sinkhole, Lake Huron, Michigan, United States - MIS.2016.152B | ecosystem: Environmental > Aquatic > Freshwater > Lake > Sediment... | reverse complement strand
CTTATAGATGTCCAACAAAAAAAACGTGGAAATCTCAAAATTGGAATTCTGATGTAATTAAGGAATATTCATATATTTGAAATTTCAAAATTATTTAACAAACAATATATTTAAATAGAGCCAAATTTTTTCATAATAAATTTTATTTTCATTTACAATTTTTACCATATACATTCCAGCTTCAATATTCGATAAATTAATTTGATATATATTTGAACTTAAATTATTTTCAAAAATAATTTTTCCGCTTAGGTCGTAAACAGAAACAGATTTAATATTTTCGCCTTTAACTACAAAATTTCCATTACTTGGATTTGGATATACAATTGCTTCAAAATCTGAATTTTCGATACCAATTACTGTTCCATTATTAACATTAAAGTTATCAATACCAACTGATGTAATTCCATTTGCAATTCCTTCAAAAGCAATTAAATAATCAGAACTTGGATTTGGTAAATTTATTTCACTAATTGTCCATTCTGATAATAAATCAGGAAATTCTTTAAGTAAAATCCAATTTCCGTTAACTGAATTTTTATAATATACTTTAAGATATGCCTGAACATTAAAAACTCTGCTTTGAAAATGAGCAAATGAAATATAATATTCATTATTTGGCTCTAAACTAAATAACTGTGTTACTAATTTGGTTGTTTGATTTGGTTGGCCATTTCCTGAAAAAATAGAATAATTTTCGCCGGTAAAAGCATAAGGTGAATTTGTTGAACCGCTTCCTCCGGTAGATTTCCATGTTAAATTTCCGGTAACGGGTTCTTGTGACCAGCAATCCATTAATGAATTAAAGGATTCAAAATCCTGATTATAAGGAATAGCATATTGAGTTCCGCAAGCTGTTTTTGCTATTGCATATACACCTGAAGAATAGGTTTCACCCAAATTTGAAAATATTCTGTAATAATTAAGTTGCAGATTGTTGCAAACTGTTATGTAAAATTTGTTGAATATCAGTCCCATAATATAAAACTTCGCCACCATCGGGCAAATTATCACCTACATTGTAAATAGTTCCATCTATAGGTGTTCCTAAATTATTGTAATTTAGTGAATAAGCAATTAAAACCGGATTTGAATTCTGATTTAATTCCCAAGTAATTTCAATATCAAAACCTTCGTTTACAGTTAGAGCATTAAAATTTGCCGGATTGTTGAGACCTCCAGTAAAATCAAATGTTATAATACCTTCATTTTCTGATATTCCTGATAAAGGTTTTTTTGTTGCAACTTCTGCCCAAGATAATGAATTTGGATTTGAAAAATCGTTAAAATCGGTCTGAATTGCAGCACCTGGAAATGGGCAAGTTGCTGAATTAATATTTCCTAACGCTAAAGGATACATTCCCTGATGTGAACATGCATTTATAGAATTTCCAGCTGATTGGATATAATTTTCGTCAACATGATAAATTATTAAACCGTGACCGGGAATATTTAAGTCAAAATTAATTTGTTGACGATTTTCTAATAAAAAATATTCATTTTCGGTATTTGTATTTATAATATATGCAACTTGATTATCATAAGCATTATCTAAAATAACTTCCTGTGGAGTTGTTAGAATTGTAGGTTCGACCCAGTTGAAATAAATTTTTGTCCACATATTGTGATTTGCCGGACAAGTACCGCTTAGATTCCACGAGCCTCCAGCCATTAAATCCCATGAACCTGTCCCTTGAAATTGTCCACAAGTTTCATAATTTGTATCGTAAAAATCAGGTGCACCCAAATTATGACCAAATTCGTGACACATAACTCCAATAGTTGAAATTCCTCCACTATATATTTCGGGCTGAGTAGTATAAGCTCCAACATAAACACCGTCAAAAAGCAATTGATAGGGTTGGTAAAAATATTCAAGATTCCAGCTATGAGACCAGATATCGTTGGTATTGGCTGTAGCTTCTTGTCCAGGTCCTTGATGAATAACAGCTAAACCATCAACATATAAATCGTTATCGTTATCAAATTGCGAAAAATCAATAGTTGCATCTGCAGTTACAAGTGCTTCAAAAACCATTTGAGGTGCATTATCTGCGTAATAATCGTGATTTCCCGGAACTTGAATCCATTCTGAAACTGTTGTTGTTACGTTGAGTAAACCGTAAGAAGCATCTAAATAAAAATCTTTGAAACTTCCATAAGTACCATAATTTTGCTGATTCATGTAGTTTTCGAAATCAGTTTTAGTATAAGTTGTCTGACTATCAGCAAAGTTAATTAAAAGCATTATCAGATTGTTTTCACCAATAGTTGGAAAACCGCCCATTTTTGAAGATTTTGCAGAATTTGATTTTTTTGTAAAATCGTGATTTGCTATTTTTTCTTCAATTTGATTTTCTGAAAATCTCAATCCTTTCTCCAGCTTTCCGATTAAATTTTTTTCTTCTGTTGTTCTATCTTCTGAATTTGAGGCAAGTACGTTTGAACTAATAAGTTCGTAATTACTATTTAACACAGCATATTCAAAATATCCATTATTACTCAGAACTGTATATCCATCAGATGTTTCGCCCCAGTTTACAACAGCATCTCCATAAAGTCGCATTGTAAGAATTTCGCCATCTGGCTGTTTATAATCAAAATAATCGGGACAAGCCGGAACTCCTCTGCTTTGGTAAATTTGCTGTGCATTTGTAAATCCTGTTAAAGAAATAAAAAACAATAAAAATAGAGTAAATTTTTTCATGTTAAATTTAAATTTAGATTTGTATTTGTTTATAATTAAATAATTTTGCTTAAAAATAGCTGAAATTGACTTTGTAAATTTATTAAAATTCTTAATTGATTTGTTTTTTTTCTGCAAAAAGAAAGTGAATTTCAAATTTGTCTATTTACTGTCTATTTTGAAATTATTTTTGATAGAATTATTGCTTGGTACTACTCTTATATCTAATAAATTAGATATTCTAAAATTATTTTAGCTTTTCAAATCTATTTACCGAAACGCCATTACTGTTTGTGATTTTGATAACGTATATTCCACTAGGTAAAAAACTTATGTCTTGTTCAATAGTTTCATAATAATTTGTAATTCGATATTTATTTACATAAACTTTTATTCCTTTGGTATTATAAATTTCTATATAGTAATAATCTACGATGTTATTATTCAGGAATAAATTGAGCGTATTTTTTGCCGGATTCGGATAAATTTTAAACTTAGCTTCGGGTACTATTGTAGTTGTATCTTCGGGCACTTGTCCGAAAGGACTTGTTGTATAGGCATATTCATATATTTTAAGATTTGTAAACGTCTTTAGTTCGAGTTTTATCCAACCATAGTGAATATCAGTACCATCTAATATTTTCAACCCTTGAAAAAAAGGTTGATTATATGGAATATGATATGGTTCTTCACATTCTCCAGCAGATTCGTCAGTACTGAATAAGTTAAAACTAAAACAACAACCATTAAAATAAATAACATCGAGACTATCTCGTTCGTAATTTATTTCACCATTTATTGCCGAAATTGAGGTTCGTGTAATAATTTTGTATAATTCATAACTCGAAAAAAATTGATAAGCCCTAATGTCAAATTTTGACGAAAAAATATCAATACTAAGTTTATTTTCAGATTCAATATTTGATAAAAAAACTTCGACATCAGGTTCGATATCAACAAAAGTCATATTATCACCAATATAACCGTTATAAATATAATTAGGATTATGTAATGCAAATGTATTAGAATAACCTGAAAGTGAATTAAAATCAGAATAATAGCCGTCTGAAACTGATAATATATATGCTAAGTATTCTTTGTCAATTGAAAATAAATTCCCCTGGGCATCCGTAAAATTTTTTGTTGGGCGGGTGATGTTATTAATATTTTGTGGTAAAATAACATAATAAGCCGATGATGGTAGATTTTCGCAAGTTTCGAGATTTAGTGTTTTTTTTGATTCTGAAAATATTAATCTGTATTCCGAAACATTTCTATTATCTGAAATTTTGTTGAAAGTAAACTGCAAATCAGATATTAAATTCTTATTAGCGACATCCATAACATAAATATTAGAAATTTTGTTTGCAGGTGTTTGAAATTTTAAATAATTTTCCGATATAGAATAAGCATTTACATTGGTTTCAAAATTATTTGCAACTGTTAGTATAGCAACTTTATAATTATCGGTTTTTGTTATTGGATTTCCGTAAATATCGGTTATTTCGTTTTTTGTCAAATTAATGTTGTATGTATTTCCTTGTGGTGTAACTTGGTAGTAATTATCTGGTCCAATTAAATTTAAACTATCAATATTTAAAATGACTGCATCAGAGCTTTTAACAAACATTATTCTGAATTCCGAAATTGAACTTACATTTTCCTGATAATCAAAATTTACATTTATATTATAGTTTCCACCGTTTATAAATTCTGAAGTAAAATTATTAATTACAACAGATTGACAATGAGATTTTAAAGTTATTTCATCTGAAGGTTTGGAAAGTACATTTTCTTCAGAAATTCCAGACCTGGCTATAGAAAGTAAAAAAACTTTGTAAGGAATAAGGTCAGTAATAATATCACCATCAACATCTTTAGAATTTTCGGTAAGTTTAAAGTTTTGAATTGTATTATTTGGAATTATCGAATAATAATTTTCGGAACTTACATTATTAGCAGTTTGTAAATCAAAATTTTCTGCATTTTCTGATTTCACAACCAAAATTCTGTATTCATCAAAAATATTTTCATTATATGGGTAACCAAAACTAATTGCCAAATCTCTTCCATCTTGATAGTCAGTTCTATCGCTTACATTTACTTTCTGACCCTGTCCCGCAAAAATAAATTCATCAGGAATGGTATTAATAGCATAACTATCAATAGTATGAAAATCTTTAATTAAAATCCAACCATAATAGACATTCCCATCATTTTCAAATTTTAAACCGATATATTTTTTTGACAAGACGCACCAATCTGTTTCACTCCAACAATCATAACTTACATTATCGCATAAAGGTATATCAGTAAAAACTTCCAAATTATTGTAATAAACTATATTACTATCTATTAAATCCATATTTTCAAATAAATAAATTCCATAATTTGAAGTAGAGATAAATGCAAATTCACTATAAAAACGAACTCGAAATGTTAAAACATCTGGAGTAACTTCTCTTGTAAATTCTAAATCATCAATACCATCATTATTTAAATCCAATGTAAAATAATTTTCCCATCCATTGTTTTGATGAAAATCAACATCGGGTTCTAAATCTGTATAAAGCATTTGTGAAAACGAAAATTTTACAAGTAAAATTAACATGGAAATTGCAAGTAGTTTTTTCATAAGAATTATTTTTTGGAATGAGGTCTTCTTTTAGATATATCAAAAGTAAAACAGTTGCAGTAAATTTACAAAAAAAAGAATTTATTTTGAGGAAAATTCCCAAATTAAAGTTTCAAGTGTTTGTTCTTAAAATATTGGTAATATTGAAAATAGTAATTTGAAAATGGTAATTTGAAAAAGATTTTTTTTAATTTCAAAGTATTTATTATCTTTAATCTATTTTATAAACTTCCATATTACAATTTAATTTTGATTTTTAAAATCACAGAATATGAATAATCTTAGTCATTTTAGTACCCGAAGAAAAATTCTCATCTCAATTTTATCAGGTATTTTAAGTCTATTGCTATCTCCTTATGGTATAGGCATAAATTTGGGAGAGGTTATTATAAATTTACCATGGGCAATATTTTTGCCAATTCTTACTGCAATGGCGTTTGGTTGGCAATATGCTTTAGTTGCCGGTTTGTCGGGTGGTGCATTTTTCCCACTTCTGCTGTGGGCTAATAATGGATGGGCAAATATTGGTACATCTCTTATGTATTTAGGTTTTTATGCACTTATAGGTCTAACAAATGATAAGTTTTTTTTAAAAAAAATTAAAAGATTACAGTTACGGATATTCTTTGCCTTAACTTTCTGCATATCAATTATATATTTGTATTATATTATTTTTTTCAACCTAGTTCTAACATTAAATCCTGCTTTTTGGGAAGCTGATACTATAAATAATTTACCAATAGAAACCCTCTACGGATTTGCATTTAAAGACAGTATAAATTTAATAATCATTGCATTACTATCCGAAACACTTTTAAAACTCAATTTTGTTCGTAAGTTATTTGGCATACAGCTTAAACCTGAGTTTAAATCAAATCATTTAATTTTTGCAGCAACAATTTCACTTTCAATTATCGTATGTTTAATATTTGTTGGTTTAGGTTTTAGTCTTTTAGAAGGGGATAAAGCTTTGCAAACAGAGCATATTTCGCTGGCATTTTTTGTAATAATTTCAAGTGGTTTCTTAGTATCACGAATGCTTTTTAATTTTAGCGAAAATCAATACTATATTCAAAATAATCTTAATAGAAGTGAAGATAAATTCAGGACACTTTTCGAAAATTCTAAAGACGCAATTGTAATAATTAAAGACGGAATTTATTTTGAATGTAATCCAATCACTTTAAAAATTTTCGGGTGTAGTTTAACTGAATTTACAGGCAAAACACCTTATTATTTTTCGCCTTTGTATCAACCCGATGGCACAATTTCAAGCGAAAAAGGTGCTAAATTGATGAGTTTAGCATTTCAAGGAGAATCGCAATGGTTCGAATGGCAACATACACGTTTAGACGGAACTAATTTTGATGCTGAAATTTCACTCAGCTGATTGATTATTAACAATGAAGTTTTCTTGCAGACAATTATACGCGATATATCCGAACGTAAACAATCTGAAAAAGCTTTACTAGAAAGTGAAGAACGATACAAATTACTTATAAACAATATTATGTATCCGGTAATTGTCAGTTCTTTTGATGGGAAAATGCTGTATATTAACCAAAAAACTGCAGATTTTCTTGGAGTAAAACCAAATGAAATTCAAAATCTGGAAAGTCCTAATTTTTGGGTTGACGCAAACAAACGAGAAGAATACATTTCTGAATTAAAAACAAATGGTGTTGTTAAAAACAAAGAAGTTCGGTATCGTAACAATAATAATGAAATGATTACAGTAGTAATGTCGTCAAACATTATTGATTATTACGGACAAAAAGCAATTTTTAGTATTTATAATGATATAACGCAACGCAAAAAAGCAGAAGAAGCGTTAATGGAAAGCGAAGAAAAATACAAACATATTGTTGAAAATGCACCAATTGGAATTTTCCAAAGAAATTTGGAAGGACAATACAATTATTGCAATATAACTCTTGCCAAACATTTTGAATGTGAAAGTATTGATGAATTTTTACAACATTATAATGAAATTCCAAAGCGTTGGTCAAACCCTGATAAATATGATGAATTTAAAGAATTATTAATTAAAAATGGTAAAGTTTTAGGATTTGAAACGGAAACAAAACTGATAAACGGTAAAACAAAATGGTTTCTATTATTTTCCTACATAAATAATTCCACTTCCGAATTAAACGGTTTTTCATTAGATATTACCGAACGTAAACTCGCCGAACAAGCGTTAAAAGAAAGCGAACTGAAATACTTTGATGCAATTGAATTTTTACCTGTACCTATTGGAATTGCGATAGATGATAAAATAGTTCATTATAACAAAGAATTTATAAAAACTTATGGTTATACGCTTGATGATTCGCCCAATATAGAGACATGGATGCTGAAAGCTTATCCAGACCCTGTTTACCGTAAAGAAGTAATAGATATTTGGAGTAACGATGTTACAATTGCAATTCATACTAAAACCACAACGCCACGCCGGGAATATTTGTTAACCTGCAAAGATAAAACCGTAAAATGGGTTGCTATTACCGGCTCAACGGTAGGAGAACAATTATTATCAACATTTGAAGACATTACAGAACGTAAACTTGCTGAAAGAGCTTTAAACATGTTAGCTTCTAATTTTGCAGGTTTATCGGGAAAGGCATTTTTTGAAGCCACATCAAAACACATTGCCACAGAAATGGGAATAGACTATGTATATGTAGGAGAATTAACTGAGACTAAAGATGCAATTCGAGTAATAGGTGGTTTTGCATTAGGTGAGGTTATGGGTGAAATGCTTTACAGTCTGTCCGATACACCTTGTAACGATGTGATTGAAAATGATACCTGCTTATATTCTAAAGGAATACAAAAAATATATCCAAAAGACTATTTATTGCAACAAATGGGAATTGATAGCTATTTGGGAGCTCGCATTTATAATAAAGAGCAAGAACCTATTGGATTATTGGTTGCTTTGCATTCAAAACCATTGAATAATCCCGATATCTTAGGTAACCTATTTAATATTTTTTTAGAACGTATTGCTGCCGAACTGAATCGTATGAATGTATATCATGCTCTTGTTCAGAATGAAGCTCATTTAAATACATTAATAGATACAATTCCGGATTTGGTATGGTTAAAAAATACTGACGGAGTTTTTATTCATTGCAATCGACGGTTTGAAAATGTATTTGGAGTTTCAAAAGACAAAATCATAGGTAAAACTGATTACGACTTTGTAAACAAAGAATTAGCCGATTTATTCAGAAATAACGATAAAATTGCTATTGATACCGGAAAACCCTCATTGAACGAAGAAGTAGTTACTTTTGCAAATGATGGTCATACCGAAATACTCGAAACTACAAAAACACCAGTTTTCAGCAAAGACGGACAATTAATTGGAGTACTTGGCATTGGACACGATATTACCGAACGTAAGAAAAGCGAACTAAATTTAGTAAAATTACAAACAGCTATTGAAAGTGCAAAAGTATCAATTGTTATAACAGATAGTATGGGAGTTATTGAATATGCAAATCCTTTTTTTACGCAAATAACCGGATATACAAAAGAAGAATTTACTGGAGCAAACCCAAAAGCTTTAAAATCAAATTTTCATACAAATGAATTTTATCAGAAGCTTTGGAGCACAATCAATTCAGGAAAAACATGGGAAGGAGAATTTTATAATCGCAAAAAAAATGGAGAATTTTATTGGGAAAATGCAATTATTTCACCTATTCTTAATGAAAATAATGAAATAACACATTTTGTAGCTGTTAAAAATGATATCTCTGAAACAAAAAAAACTGAAATCAGGTTAAAAGAAAATCAACGATTTATAGAATTAATAAATGAGCAGTCGCCTGATATTATTTATGTGTTTGATATTATAAAAAACAAAAATATCTTTATAAATAAGAATTTAAGAGAATTGTTAGGTTATAAAATTGGAGAAGTATCTGAGGATAGTTCAAAATTAATTGAAATATTAATGCATCCTGAAGATTTGATACAATTCTATGCTTACGAAGATTTAATCAAAAATTGGAATATTGAATATATACATAAGTATGAATATAGATTAAAAGACGCAAATGAAGAATGGCGTTGGTTTTCAGGACGAGAAAAAGAATTTCAAAGGAAAGATGATAAAATAATCAGTTTAATAGGCATAGTAACTGACATCACTGAAAAGAAACATTCTGAACAAGAACTCGAAAAACATCGCAATCATTTGGAAGTACTTGTAAATACTCGAACCGAAGAACTTAACGCTGCCAAAGACCAAGCCGAAACAGCTAACCGAGCAAAAAGCGAATTCCTTTCGAACATGAGTCACGAGTTAAGAACTCCTTTAAATGCAATTCTTGGATTTTCAAAAATTCTGAAAATTCAAAAAAATATCTTTTCTACGCAACAGGAACAAATTCAGATAATTTATAATTGCGGAGAACATTTGTTATCGCTTATTAACGATATTCTGGATATGAGCAAAATTGAAGCTCAAAAACTTGAACTCACAATTAAAGAAGTTAATTTGCAGCAAATTATTCTTACTGCATTTAACATCAACAGAGTGAAAGCCGAAGAAAAGGATTTGGATTATATCCTGAAAATTAAAAACCAATTACCTGAATTTGTTTATGCTGATGAACGTAAACTTAAACAAATAATTTTGAATTTGTTAAGTAATGCCATAAAATTTACTGATGAAGGTAGTATTAAAATAAGTGCTGATTTTATTCATAATGACAATATTTTTACTCTTGAAGTTGAAGATACCGGAATTGGTATTCCGAACGAAAAAATAGATGAGATTTTTAAACCTTTCATTCAACATACAGGAAAAAGAAATTTTGCAGAAGGTACAGGATTAGGTCTTTCCATTACAAAAAAATTAATTGAAATGATGGATGGAACTATTTATGTTGAAAGCTCTTTGGAGAAAGGAAGTATTTTTAAAGTTGAAATACCATTAAAAATTGTAACATTAGGGAATTATGATATTATTCAAAACAATTTGCGAATAATTGGATACAAAGGTTGTAGAAAAAAAATATTAGTTGTTGATGATAATCAAACAAATGTTTCGCTTTTAGTTTCAATTCTAGAACCTGTTGATTTTATAATCGAAACAGCCGAAAACGGAAAAATTGCACTCGAAAAAGTAAAAACCTTCAAACCAGATTTGATACTTCTTGATTATAAAATGCCAATAATGAACGGACTCGAATTTGCTCAGACTCTCAAAAATATTGAAGAGTTTAATAATCTGAAAATAATAGGAATATCGGCAACCGTGCATCAAAAAGAATTGAAAAAGATGTTTAAAGAACTATGTAATGATTTTATGCTGAAACCTGTTGATTTTGATATACTTTTTGACAAATTAAAAAACATTCTAAATATTAATTGGATTACTGAAAAAGATGAAAAAATGACAAATAATATTTTATCAAATCAATTGATTTTTCCTGATAAAAATGTTATTTTTGAGATAAAAGAAAATGCTGAAATAGGTGATTTTAATTCAATAAATATAATTTTAGAAAAATTGTTGAACGAAAATTCCGAATTTGAATTATTCTGTTCACAATTAAGAAAATATGTAAAAAATTATGACAGCGAAGGAATTTACAAATTTTTATTCAGAAAAGTTATTTAAAAATGGAACAGACTAAAATACTTGTAGTTGACGATAATAAAGAAAATATTGATGTCATTTGTAATTTTTTAAATTCGCAAAATTACAAAACTTTTGTGGCAACAGACGGCGAAAAGGCAATTAAAATTGCAGAAAAAATTATTCCCGATTTAATTCTTTTAGATATAGTTATGCCCAAAATGGACGGTTATGAAACCTGTAAAATTTTAAAACAAAATTCTGAAACAAAAAGTATTCCCGTAATTTTTATTTCGGCACTTAACGAATTGTTCGACAAAGTAAAAGCTTTTCAAATAGGTGGAGTTGATTATATTACAAAACCTATTGTTGAAGAAGAATTATTTGAACGAATGAAAACACATTTATCAATATCACAACTGCAAAAGCAATTGCAACTTGCTAACGAAAATCTCGAAGAGAAAGTTAAAATGCGAACTACTGAATTAAATCAGGCAAACGAGCAACTGAGAACTTTTAATTTGGAACTTATCGAAAAATCTATTGAGCTGGAAAAAAGTGAAAATCAATATCGTATGCTTATTGATATGGCAATGTTTCCTATTGTAATTTCTACTTTCGATAATAGAGTATTACTTGCAAACAAAGCAGCTCTGGTTTTCTTTGACCTTCATGCCAATGAATTAAATTTTTTGTCGTCTTCAAACTACTGGGTAAATGCCCAAGATAGACAAAATTTTGTTTCGGAAATTAAAAAAAACGGCTCAATTAGAAACTTGGAAGTTGATTTTTATTCTGTAAATAAAGAAATTCGTTCTACAATTTTATCTTCGGTAATTATTGATTTTGAGGGACAAAAGACAATTTTAAATATTATAAACGATATAACAAAAATAAAACAACTCGAAAAGAAAATATTAACTAATACCTTAGATACAGAAGAAAAAGAACGTAAGCGTTTTGCACAGGAATTGCATGATGGTTTAGGTCCTTTGCTTTCGGCAGCCAAAATGTATGCTCAATGGATTGAACAAACGCAACAAATTCAGGATATTCCGAATTTAATCAATAAATTAATTTCTCTTATTGATAACGCTCATAAAACTTCTCGTGAAATATCTCATAATTTAAGTCCTCATATTCTGCAATATTTTGGTTTTATTCCTGCTTTGAAAAATTTTACTGAGCAAATAAAAACTGCAAAATCAATAAAAATAAATATTTCAGAAAATAATATTAATGATAAAAGATTGTTAGATTTACAAATTGAAACAAATTTATATAGAGTTCTTTGCGAATGTATTAATAACACTTTAAAACATGCAAAAGCTTCAGAGATAAACATTTCAATAAGTCAGAATAATAATCTGCTGGAAGTTTTTTATTCTGATAACGGAATAGGATTTGATTTAAATGATAATATGAAAAATGAAAACGGTATCGGATTGTATAATATGAAAAATAGAATTTCTGCAATTAACGGAAAATTAATCATTAACAGTTCAGAAAAATCGGGTACATCTATAAAAATTGTTATTTTAATGAAATATTAAAAAATTGTAATATGGCAACTTTAATAATTGTTGACGACCATCTGATTTTCAGAGAAAGTCTGACTGAACTTTTAACCAAACAGGGTTATAAAATAATTGGAATGGCAAGTAACGGAATTGATTTTCTGAAACTTCTCCAAAAATCATTGCCTGATTTGGTAATCATGGATATTTCAATGCCTCAAATGGACGGTTGTGAAGCAGCAAAAAAAGCTTTAGAAAATTTTCCCGACCTTAAAATATTAACATTATCATCGTTTGGAGATGAAAAATATTATTATTTAATGATTGAAGCCGGTGTAAAAGGTTTTGTATTAAAAAATTCGGGAATTAACGAACTAAAACTTGCAATTGAAGAAATTTTAAACGGCGGTGCTTGGTTTTCAAACGAATTATTACAAAAAGTTATTACATCAATAAATAAAAAACCGAAAGAAGAAGCAGAAATAAAATTTTCGGATAGGGAAATTGAAGTTCTTAATCTGATATGCAAAGGATTAACAGCCGAAAAAATTGCTGAAGAATTATACCTTAGTCACGAAACAGTAAGAACCTACAGAGCAAATTTACTTTCAAAATCAGGTTGTAACAATGCACCTTCGTTAGTTATGTATGCAATTAAAAATAAGATAATTGAGATTTAAATGAGATAAGAGTTAAAAGATAAGAAATAAAAGATAAGAGTTACAAATTAAAATGATTTTTATTGAATTATGAAAGATAGTCCTTTAAAAAGCAAAAGCATTATTTTTGCAATCAGAATTGTTCGTTTGGCTCAATATTTACAAAAGGAGCATAATGAATTTGTAATCAGCAAACAAATACTTAAAAGCGGAACTTCAATTGGAGCATTAATAAGAGAAGCTGAATTTGCCCAAAGCAATTCCGATTATATTAATAAGTTTAGCATTTCTCTTAAAGAAGCCAATGAAACCGATTATAGGTTAAATATTTTGATAAAAACCGATTATATAGACGAAAAATTATTCAAAAGCTTAGCATCAGATTGTAACGAATTAATTTCAATGCTAATAGCAACAATAAATACATGCAAAAAAAAGATAAAAGTTAAGAAATAAGTGATAAAAGTTAAGAAATAAGAGATAAAAGTTAAGAGATAAGAGATAAAAGATAATCCCGAATTCTTAGTTCTCAACTCTTAACTCTTAACTCTTAGTTCCTATCTCCTAACTCTTAGTTCTTATCTCCTAACTCTTAGTTCTTATCTCCTAACTCTTAGTTCTTATCTCCTAACTCTTAGTTCTTATCTCCTAACTTTTAGTTCTTATCTCCTAACTCTTAGTTCTTATCTCCTAACTCTTAGTTCTTATCTCCTAACTCTTATTTCTATCCCCCTTTTGTACTAGCCGAAATTCACCATTTCCGCATTAAATTTTCCCCAGAACGAGAATTGTCTTGCTTATCGGTAAACCGTACCTTTGTATAGTAATTATAAATTCAAAGTTATGGAAACAACGAAAATTATTCTGGTTGATGATAATAAGCAATTTAGAGAAAGCATTAAAGATTTAATAATTAATGTCCTAAAATTTGAAGTTGTAGGGGAAGCCGAAAACGGTTCTGAATTTTTAAAACTACCAAATTTAAATTTTGATATTATTTTAATGGATTTATCAATGCCAGAATTAAATGGTTTTGAAGCAACTAAAAAATTTCTGTGGGGATATCCCAAATCAAATATTATAGCTGTTACAAATAATTATGAAGATTCTTATTTGCTTGAGCTAATACAATGTGGATTTAAAGGTTGCATTTTTAAATATAATATTTTCAATGATTTACTTCCGGCAATCAAAACTGTAATATCAGGGAAATATTGGTTCCCAAAGAATATTATTTTAAAAAATTCTAAAAATTAAATATATGAAAAAGAATATATTAATAATTGATGATTTTGAAAATACACTTTTTGTAACAGGCTTAACTTTACAAACAGCCGGTTACGAGGTCGTAAAATCAATTTCTGCATCAGAAGCTCTCAAAATATTAGATTCGGCTATAAGAATAGATTTAATAATAACCGATTATAATATGCCAAATATGAACGGTTTAACTTTGATAAAAGAAATTAAAAATTTGCCAAAATACCGAAATACTCCAATTTTTGTTTTATCAACTGAAGCAAAAGAAGAAATTAAACAAAATACTCTTAATGCAGGTGCAACTGCATGGATTAAAAAACCATTTAAAACAGAAAAGTTAATTGAATTTGCAAATCGTGCCTTAAAATAAATAAGTAAATGGTAAATAGTAAATAGTAAATAGTGAATTGTAAATGGTAAATAGTAAATGGTAAATGGTAAATTGTAGATGATTAACTATAAATTTTTAGCTATAAATTTTTAGCTATAAATTGTTAACTATTAACTCTTAACTTTTATCTTTTATCTTTTATCTCTTAACTCTTAACTCTTAACTCTTAACTCTTAACTCTTAACTCTTATCTATTAACTCTTAACTCTTATCTATTAACTCTTAACTATTAACTCTTAACTCTTATCTATTAACTCTTAACTCTTATCTATTAACTCTTAACTTTTAACCTTTACCTCTTAAATCAAAAAAAATGGACTTTAAAGATTTTAAGCAAAGTTTCGTTGATGAGGCAATGCAACTAATTAATAGTCTCGATGAAATACTTCTAAATCTTGAAAAGGATTTTGAAAATTCAGATTATATTGAGCATATTTTCAGAGTAATGCACACTTTAAAAGGTTCGAGTAGTATGTTCGGATTTGATTTAGTTGCTGATGTTACTCACAATCTTGAAAGCCTGTATGTTTTGGTTCGGGATAAAAAACTCAGAGTAAATGAAAATATAATTCAATTAACTTTTGAAACTATTGATATTCTTCGACATATATTAAATTCAAAAGAAGAAAACCCAAAATTCGAACAAAATTGTGCTGAAATAACAAAGAAAATTCTAGGAATTGTCAATAAGTCCGGAAATTCAATAACAACAAAAAAAGTTATTACAAAAACAAATCTAAACGAAATTAAAAAACGAAGTTGGAATATAATTTTCTTTCCTTCCGAAAACATTTTTACCCGAAATATTAAATTGCTAAATACATTTCATGATTTATTTCAACTTGGTGAATATCAAATTTCTTCCGATTTATCGACCGACGAAAAACAATTCTGGAATATTATTCTTGTAACCGAAAAAACTATCGAAGATATTGAAGATGCACTTTTTTTTATTATTGATAATTGTAAAATTTCTTTAATTGCAGATTTTGACATTCTTAACGAAGATGAACTTATTCAGCGTGAGAATTTTATAAAAGAAATTTCAGAAAATGAAGAAAATAATTTTGAAATATTTGAACCTGATATTCAAAATAATGAAGCAGTAGAAAAAAATTCTGACGAATTAAAACCTGAATTAGTAAATCAGTTTAAGCAAACTGCAAACCGAATTATTGTAGATGCACAAAAATTAGATACTCTAATTTACCTTGTAAGCGAACTTTTTACATCAAAATCAGATTTGTTACTTTCGCTTGAGAGTAAAGATTTTGAACGAATAAAAACTGCTGCCGAAAAAATTGACAAACTTTCAAAACTTTTCAGAGATAATGCTTTAAGTATTCGTTTGGTTTCACTACACGATTTAATAAGTCGCTTTCGCAGATTAGTACGTGATTTGGCAAAGCAACTGAATAAAAATGTTGAATTTGAAGTAATTGGTGAAGATACCGAACTTGATAAAAGTGTAATTGAAGCAATTTCCGAACCAATTATGCACCTAATTCGCAATTGTATAGACCATGGTATTGAAAATCCTGAAAAGCGAATTGAAATGGGAAAAAATGCAAATGGAATCATTAAATTATTTGCTTTCAAAAAAGGAAGTTTTGTATTTATTCAAATTAGCGATGACGGGAACGGAATAGATAAACAAAAAGTTATGCAAAAAGCAATTTCAAAAAATATGATTTCGGAAAATGCACAATTATCTGATAAAGAAATATATGATTTACTTTTTCTTCCCGGATTTTCAACCGCCGAAAGTCTTACACAGGTTTCGGGACGCGGTGTGGGAATGGATGTTGTGCGAAAAAAAATATCAGAAATTAGAGGTGACATAACCGTAGATTCAGAAAAAGGTCTTGGAACTTCGTTTACCTTAAAACTTCAACAGACAATTGCAATTATTGATACTCTGCTTATTAGAACCGATAATACAAAATTTGCTGTACCAATTGAAGATATCGAAAATTGTGGGCTTATTACAATCGACGAAATTCAAAAAACAAATAATAAGCATGTTGAATTTCAAAACGAACTTATCCCATATATTTCAATCAGAAGTCAATTAGGATACAAATCTCAAAATCCGAATAAGCAAAGAATTTTGATAATCAACAAACAAGACAAGAGATATGCAATTCTTGCTGATGACATAATAGGAGAATATCAGGCTGTTATAAAACCTCTGGGGAAAACATTTTCTGAGCAGGAATTTTTATCAGGTGTTAGTATTCTCGGAGACGGAACTTTAGCTTTATTGCTTGACACAGAAAAGCTTAAAAAACAAATAACTCTTATCTCTTAATTATTAAATATTAACTCATATTTCTTAACTTTTATCACTAAACCCCTGAAGAAATGGAAACATACTTAACTTTTTTAATCGGACACGAGTATTTTGCAGTACATGTTTCAATGGTACTTGAAGTGCTTCAAAAACAAAATATTACAACAATTCCAAAAACTCCTGCTCATATTCTGGGAATTATTAATTTCAGAGGAGATATTGTACCTGTTATTGATTTGCGAAGCAAGTTTAATCTTAATTCTAACAAAATATCAGAAAAATATATTGTTATAGTTTTTGAAATTCCAACAGAAGAGGGAATTAAAAATATAATTTCAGCAAAAGCTGATGCTGTAAAAGATGTAATACAGATAAATCCAAAAGAAATAAAACAAGTTCCCGAATTAGGTTTAAACTTTAACAGCCAATTTATTAACGGAGCAATAAAACGTGATGACATTTTTATTTTATTGCTTGATATTGAAAAAGTTTTTAATACAAACGATTTATTAGTAAGCGATTTAGTTATTAATGATAAGTGATTATTTTTTAACACAAAAAGAATTAACACAAATCACTAAATATTAATCTTTAAAATATTAAAATATTAATCATTTAAAATATAAAAATTATGAAAAAAAGTTCGTTCAAAGCCAAAGTAATTGTTTTTTCAACAATTGTCTTTTTTGTTGGATTAGTAATAATTGTAACTTACAATGCAATTTCAAGATTTAATTACGAAGAAAAAAATGCAATTATTAATTCAAATTTAATAGCAGAGGATTTTTCTCAACAAATTGAGGGTAAAATAGATTACACTTTTGATGTTTTAAGGCTTCTAAATCAAAACATTGTAACCTCTAAAAATAAGTTAGACAGAGCAACTGTAAATGAGATGTTGAAATCACTTTTAATAAACAATCCCGAATTTTTTGGAACTTACACTCTTTGGGAACCAAATACTTTTGATAAAAGAGATAAAGAATTTGTGAATAAACCCGGATATGACCAAACCGGTAGATTTATTCCATATTTTACAAGAAAAAATGATGATGAATTAAATCTTGAACCACTTTTAGATTATGAAATAGATGGGATTGGTGATTATTATCTGATTCCTAAAAATACTAAAAAAGAATGTATTCTTAGTCCTTACTATTACACGGTAAACAATGAAAACGTACTGATGATTTCTCTTGTTTCACCAATAATTATTGATGGTGAATTTAATGCAATTTGCGGAGTAGATTATAGAATTGGTTTTGTTCAGAGCGAGATAACTGCTTTAAAATCAAAATTTTTTGATGGGAAATCGGACATTGAAATTTTTGCTAACGATGGTAAAATTGTTGCAAGCACCATTTCGCCCGATTCTATAGGTTTAAATATTGTTGATTTAGAATATCCAAATGCTGAGGATATTCTAAAAAAAATCCAAAAAGGAAAATCAAGTACTTTAAAAGTTGGTGATAGTTTGGTTATTACACACGCAATTTATTTTGGTCAAACTGAAACTCCATGGCAAATTCAGTTTAAAGTTCCTTATTCTGAAATTACAAAAGATAGCAGAAAAGTACTTGCATTATCAGTAATTTTTGGATTTATAATATTAATATCCGGTATAATAGTTATTTATTTACTTATTTCAAGTTTAACACGTCCATTAAATAATTTAGTTGTTCAAACAAAAAAAATATCCGAAGGTGATTTAACTGGTAACATAGAAGTTATTAATAATGATGAATTTGGAGCTTTAGCAACTTCTTTTAATGTTATGATTGAAAAATTAAAAGATACAATAAATCAAGTATCAGAATCGGTTAATAATGTTGCCTCAGGAAGTAAGCAACTTAGTTCAACCGCAGTACAAATTGCACAAGGTGCTAACGAGCAAGCCGCGTCAGCAGAAGAAGTTGCAGCCTCAATCGAGGAAATGGTTGCAACAATTCAGCAAAACAGTGAAAATGCAAGAAATGCCGAAATAATTTCGCTCGAAGCATTTAAAGGTATAAATCAGGTTTCCGAAAAATCTATAAAAAGTTTAGAAGCAACAAATACAGTCAGTAAAAAAATTACAATTATTAATGATATTGCAGAAAAAACAGATATTCTGGCAATTAATGCGGCAATTGAAGCAGCACGGGCAGGTGAATTTGGAAAAGGATTTGCAGTTGTAGCCGCTGAAATTCGTAAACTTGCAGAAATTAGTCAAAAAGCAGCTTTTGAAATAAATGAAATTACAGCACAAAACAGCAAAATTACAGAAGAGGCAGGAATTTTAATGAAAAGTGTTATACCAAACATTCAAAAAACATCAGAATTAGTTCAGGTAATATCTGCAGCCACGGTTGAGCAAAATGCAAATGCTCAGCAAATTTCTCAGGCAATTGACCAACTTTCGCAAGTAGTTCAGCAAAATTCGGCAGCTTCAGAGGAAATGAGCACTGCAAGCGAACAATTAGACAGTCAGGCAGAAATGCTAAAAGACGCAATTCAGTTTTTTAATTTAGGGAACGCAAATATTTATGCAGAAACTCATAAAAAGAAAGAAAAATTATCAAAGAAATCAAAAACTGATACAAAAAGTAAACTAAATATTGATAATTCAGATAGTGATTATGAAAAATTTTAAGAATATAATTTAAAATTAAAAAACGCCTTAACTTTGAAAAGTTGGGGCGTTTTTGAATTTTATGTAACTTCTAATACTAAATCGTCATCAAGTTTAGCGATAAAAATATACATATATCAGGTGTTTTCACCTGATATTCTAAGCTTTGAGGTGAAAACACCTCAAAGGTGCAGTGGTGTTTTAGATGTCGGTTTAGTATAAAATAACTGTAAATAAATTTACCAAGCTATATATCAAATCAATAAAACAAAAAAGCCCTACATTTCTGTAAGGCTTTGTCTTTCAAGTAGCGAGAGGCGGGATTGAACCGCCGACCTCATGATTATGAAACATGAGAGTTTGTTTTTAGATTTTTTGTTTTGTTTGTATATATTCTGGTATTTAATTTTTTAACTGCATTTTAAAAAATATTTTTATTGATTTATTTGGTTGTTTTGTCATGTTTTGTTACCTTTGGGTGCAAATTAGGGTGCAAGTTTATATATCATATTTATTTGTATTTCAGGATTTATAAAAACTTCGGATGCAAATTTAAATAAAACCAAATGGAATATCAAATTAAAAATCCAAAAATTTCTTTATCTTTATGTTTGGATACTCGTTCAAACTGCAAAAAAGTTGATAATACTTTTCCTTTAAAATATAGAATTTCATTTCAGGGAAACAAAAAACTGTATGCTACCGGATATACACTTACTGAAAAAGATTTTGAAACTTTAACATCTCCAAGCAAAAGAAAAACTGATAAATTAACTGAAACAAAAGATGCTTTGGATTTTATTCGTTCCGAATTTATTGAGGTTTTGAATAAAGATTTTATTACAAAATTCTCGCATCAGGAGTTCACTGACAAACTGAAAGAATTCAATGATGAAAAAAATGGAATTTCAAAAAAGGAAGATAATGTATATGAATATCTTGAAAGATATATTGAACAACTTTTAAAAAACGAACAAATAAACACTGCTGATACTTATAAATCTACACTTTCAAATCTGAAGACTTTTACAAACAGGAAAAGATTGCAATTTAAAGATATTGATGTTGAATTTTTGAAAAGATTTGAAAATCAAAAAGTAAATATCGAAAAAAAATCAATTTCGACTGTTGCTATTTATTGTCGAAATATTAAAAGAATTTTTAATGTGGCAATTGATGAAAATGTCATTGATAGAAGTATTTATCCTTTCGGAGATAAAAAATATCTGATACCTGAAAGTTTAAATCTGAAAAAAGCATTGAATATTAGCGATATAATTAAAATTCTTAAATATGAATCTGAATTTGTTCAGGAAATGTATGCAAGAGATATTTTTGTTTTTTCATATATCTGTAACGGTATTAATCTGGCTGATATTGCAAATTTAAAATACTCAAATATTGATAATTACAATAACAGAATTACTTTTATCAGAAAAAAAACAAGCAAATCAAAAAGAACGCAGAACTCTGTAAAAGAAATTATTATACCTTATTATGGAGATGTAAAAGACTTAATTGACCAAATTATTGAAAAATGGAAAAAAGACAGTTCCTTAAAAGATGATTTTATTTTCGGAATAATTGAAAAGAATCAATCAGCTGTTGAACAAAACAAAAAGATTAAGCAAGCTACAAAACAATTTAATAAATACTTGAAGCGTATTGCCGAGAAATTGGAAATTCCATTTGATATTACAACTTATTTTGCTCGACATACTTGGGCAACAATGACATATCGAAATTCAAAAGATATTTTAGCAATAAAAGAAGGAATGGGACATTCAAGCAGAACAACATCAGAAAGATATATTTCCACGCTTCCGATTGAAGAATTGTCAAATTCACAATCTGCTTTATTTGGAGGAAAAAGTATTAAGGAAATCAAAACAAAGCAAATTAGTACACTATAATTCATCAACTTAAATTTCAATATTGTTTTTTTATTCCTCATTATCAAAATAATAACAGTCAAACTCAGGAAAATTTTCTGATATTTTTTCCCTTGTACTACAGTTCAGATATTATCTATTTTATAAATAATGCATTTTAATTAAGTTTTCAATAAATTTATTGAAAAATTAACATTTTTTGTTATTTTTGAGAATTTATACATTTTACATTCTTTTATCCTTAATAATAGAATTTAAACATCTTAATTACTTGTCTTTAACTTTTAATTTCGAAAAAAATGACAATTAAAGAAAAAATTGAAAACCTGCTTTTAACCGACAGACTCGACCTAGCAATTGAATTAATGATGGAAAAAGTGAAAAATATTGATTCCGACACTTATAACTCATTAATATTGATAAACTCTGCCGTTGTTTCAAACGAGAATGATAATATCAACGGAATAATTTCGAGAGAAGATTACAAAAGAACAAAAGCTCAGAGGCTGTATGCTTTACAGCATTTAATTACAAATTTGGATAACGAAATTCTTAATTCAGCAACAGATGATTTAATTGCTGAAAATCAAAATACCGCAATAACTTCTAAACAAATGCCCGAAGGAACTGACCCTTTGGACAGAAAATATAAACTTCCAAACATTCAGAAACTTTTAATGGGAGCTTTTGACGATGCAGGTTTTAATCAATTCTGTATGTTTTACTTTGATGATATTTACAATTCTTTTGCCGATGGACAGGGTAAAAATCAAAAAGTTATGAAATTATTAGATTATTGCAAGCGATTTTTGAAGTTTCAGTATTTGCTTGATAATGTTCAGGACACAAATCAAGCTCAATTTGAAATGTATAAACCTTATTATTAATATATTCAAACCTTGTAAGGTTTCAAAAACCTTACAAGGTTTAACTAAATTTTAAAACAATATATTATGTCAAATATCGAAAACATAAACTGGGATTTTGTAGTCCGTTCGATTTTATCCGAAAAATGTATTTTGTTCGTTGGTCCCGGACTATCAATCAATTACAACAATCCGAATAATCAGGCTGATGCCCTTAAAGCAATAACCGAAAAAAGTAAAAACGATATACTTTCGTATCACGAAAAAGATGGTTTTCTGGTTTTTAAAGATGAAAATGCAAAGCTGCTGTCGCTGGGAAAAATACGCGAATTTTATCAGCAGAATTTTGTAAATCCTGTACTCGAAAAACTTGCCGAAATTCCGTTTCATTTAATCATAAATGTAACACCTGATGCCACTTTACAGGATATTTTTAAAAAGAAAAATTTTGCTTTTTCTTCAAATTTCTACAGCACCAAAATGTTACGCGAGTTAAGTTCTCCACCGAAAAAAGCAACTCCACTAATATACAACCTTTTTGGAACTGTCGAAGATGATGAAAGTCTGATAGTTTCGCATTACGATTTGTTCAATTATCTGAAAGCCTCATATTCTCATAATTCAATGCCGGTTGAAATAAAAAATGCTTTTTCGAAGGATTTTACCAACAATATTATTTTTCTGGGTTTTGATTTCGATAAATGGTATTATCAGTTGATTTTAAATTTGTTAAATCTCAATTTTGAACCATGTATAAAATACGCCTTTTTGCAAGATAATTTGGATAATGATATAAAAACTCTTTACGAATCACATTTTAAACTCAATTTTGAAGCAAAACATATCGAAAAATTTGTAACCACGTTGCACGAACAATTTTCGGCAGAACAACTACGAAAACCTGCTGAAGCCGGAAAAACTCAGAAAAAATATCTTAAACCAAATATTATCAAGTTTTTGAATGCAGCATTTAATGCTACCGATTTAGATACTTTGTGTTTATGTTATTTCGAAGATGTTCACAACCAGTTTACTGCAGAACAATCGAAAATAACAAGAATTAATATGCTGATTGATTATGTTTCAAAAAATAATGCTTACGATGATTTGTTAGAACCTGCAAAAGAACAAAATCCGGTGATGTTTGAGAAATTTGCACCTTATTTTGAATAGTAACGCATTGAATTTAAGATATGAGTAACGATTTATTCAAAAATAAATACCGAATTCTTTCGGCAAGATTAAAAGGTTGGGATTACCGTTCAAACGGTGCATATTTTATAACTATTTGTACAAAAAATAGAAAACATTATTTTGGCGAAATAACAGATAATAAAATGGTTTTGTCAAATATTGGAATTATTGCAGATATTTTATGGCATGAAATTAAAAATCATACAAAAAATGTTGATTTAGACGCATTTGTTGTTATGCCAAATCATATTCATGGAATTGTGGTTATCAATAAACCCGATAATTTTGACGATGGTGTTCGTTGTAGAGACGAGGCATGCCTCGTCTCTACAACCACGACCACGAACGTGACCAATAACAATGATAATAAAAATCAATTTATGTCGTCAATTTCACCAAAATCGGGTTCAATTTCGGTTATTATAGGTTCGTATAAATCAGCATTTACCCGAAATGCACATCGTTTGGGTTTTGAATTTGTTTGGCAGGTACGGTTTCATGACCATATTATCAGAAATACAACAGAATACAAACGAATATTTGATTATATTATCGAAAATCCCGAAAAATGGAATGATGATAATTTTTTTGATTAAATTTTATAATATTGATTATTTGACCAAATATTTTGAATTAATGATAATTGAAATTGAATTATTATTGCAACCGATTGTCGATTTGTTCTTTGTAGAGACGAGGCATGCCTCGTCTCAACGACCGAAACCGAACGGAAACCATATCGAATAAAATAAAAAAACCGAAACCATGTTTTGTAAAAAATATAAAAATTATACGTAAACCATTTAAAAATTAAATAAATATGAAAAAATTTACAATAATAATTTTACTGGCATTAATAACCCAAACCATTACAGCACAAACAAAAAGCTGTTTTGAAGGAGTGCTGGAATCTGCAAAAACCGATTATTACAATAAAGATTATTTTAAAGCATTACAAAAACTTAACGCAATAGAAACTGCCTGTTCTACAATCGAAACCATATCAAAATCTCAAAAACTGGTTTTACAACAATGGCGTGATAGTATTGCAATTGGTATTGAAAATATGGTTGAGGAAGTAAAAGCCGAAAAGGAAAGAAGTGATAGTTTGTTATTGGTTGCAGAAAAAGAGAAATTAAGAGCGGATAGTGCTTTAAATATAGCAAATACAATTGTAGATGCAATGTATTTTTACGATGATAACTATGCTCTTGCTTTTAATGGTGAAAAGTTTGGTTACATTAATAAAAAAGGAGAGGTAATGATTGATTATGAATTTGATGAAGCAGAAATGTTTAATGAGAATACTGGTTATGCAAAAGTTAAGAAAACGAATAAAGATTATATAATTGATACATTAGGAAATTCTTACTTGTTAATTACAGATTTGAAAAAAATAAATACTCAAGTACAGGCAATAATAATTAATAATAATTTAAGAAGAATTCCCAAAAAAATATTAAAACAAAAAAACTTAGTATATCTTGATTTATCCAAAAATTACATAAAAGAAATCCCTGAAGATTTAAAAAATTTAAAAAAGTTGAAACTTTTAAATTTATCAGAAAATCAAATTTCTAAGGTGCCTAATATAATCGAAAATCTAAAAAATTTGACAAGTTTATTTCTCGTTGATAACATTATAACAGAAATTCCTGATGAAATTGGAAAACTAACTAGTTTAGTAAATCTAAATTTGAATTCAAATAAATTAATTGAAATTCCAAAAGAAATTAGTTTTTTATCAAACTTAAAGAAGCTCAATATTTCTAATTGTAAATTGGAAACATTGCCTGATGAAATTTATAGATTAAATAAATTGATATATATAAATATATCAAATAATAAATTTCAACAATTCCCTTCTTCAATCTGTAACCTTGAAAATTTACAAAATTTAGATTTAAGTTGTAATAAAATTATTGAAATTCCTGATGAAATTATTAATTTAAAAAAAGTATTCCAAATAGATTTGTCTAGTAATAATATATCTGAAATTCCAAACGAAATTGGTCACCTAACAAATCTGAAATGTTTTTTTATCGCAAATAATCATATAAGTATTTTAGCTAAAGAATTCTTTCAAAGTGAAAATATGCAGGAATTAGATTTGAGTTATAATCAAATTATTAAACTTCCATTAGAAATAGGAAACTGGTCCAATTTAGAGAAATTAAATATTAGTAATAATCTATTGATAGAAATTCCAAATGAGATTAGTAATTTAAATAAATTAAAATATTTAAATTTAAGAAAAAATAATTTAAAAGAAATACCATCGGTATTTTCTAAATTGGAGAACTTAATAGAATTAGATTTATCATGGAATGATAGTTTGGATAATTCAATTGTTTTAAAAACTTTTAAATACTTCAATAAAGGAATAATTATTGATGATAGTTACCTTTATAATAGTTTAGATACTAATATTTTAAAATTAGTATTAACAAATAATAATGTTTTAAACTTTCGAAATTTAAATCCATCTGATTTTAGTAAGTTTGAATGGGATGTTAGTGATATATTAATTTGTTCAAATTCAAAGGAATATGATTTAGCAATAAATATAAGAAAAGCTATATTTTTGCAAACAGATTTTAAAAATTATGAAACATTAGCTTTATATTGCATTAATGCTTATGATTTTGATGGTGCAATTTTATCAAGTAAAATAATATATAATAAAGATAAAAAAGACATAAATTCTGTTTCGCTTTTAGCTTCATCTTATCTTTGGAATGGAGAATATGATGAAGCATTAAAATTATATTCAAGAAATTCGAAAAAAAGTGTTGAATTATTAAGAGATATAACAAAAATTGAATTAAGAGGTATAGTTCCCGTAGATAATGATGATGTAACCAGAATAAAAGAATTTCTAAATGAACAAATTGAAATGGGAAAAGATGACAGTAATACTGGTGCACCTTAATAATTAATTATTTACATAATTACACTATTCGAGTTGATAAATGTTAATTTTTGATTTTATCAAATCTATAAATAGAATTAGGATACTAATTCTATGGAGCAGCTTTTTTCCTGCTGCTATTTTTAATTATGATACAGAAAGACATGTATTTTCTAAGGAACTGCTTTTTTTTCTGTAGTTCTTTTTAATTATGCTGCTGAAAGCTGGGGGGGGGGGAATGTGGAACAAGAATTCTTCAAACTAAATCTTGAAAAATCAAAAGTTGTAAAAAAACTGTGTAAACCATAAAAATCATTATATATGAACAATATACAATACAGATATCCGGGTGTTACGCCTTTTACACCTGAGCAGAAAGACCTGTTTTTTGGTCGCGATGCCGATATCGAAAATCTTTATAATCTGGTTAATGCACAAAATCAGGTTTTGCTGTATTCAAAATCGGGTATCGGTAAAAGTTCGCTCATAAATGCCGGACTTATTCCGCGTCTGCAAAAACGTAATGATATAAAATTTTATAGCATTAGATTACATGCTCACACCGAAAACTCAACCAGCCCAACCGACAGAGTGCGCGAAGTTCTGAACAAAAATTCGGCAAATTCCTCAATTTTGGACAAAATTATTCCAAACGAAAATTCGCTTTGGTATATTCTTAAAAATCAGCAATTAGAAAATTTTGAAACAAACAAAGACATCACAACACTCATAATTTTCGACCAGTTTGAGGAACTTTTCAGTTATCCGCCCGAGTTGGTTTTTGAATTTAAAAAACAAATTTCAGATTTGTTATACAGCGTTTTACCTGTAACTTTCAGAAATGTAATAAAAGTAAAAGAAAAGAAAAATCCTGATTTTCTATCGGTAGAAGAAACAATGCTTCTGAACAAACAGTTAAATGTAAAAATTTTGTTTTCAATTCGTTACGACCGTTATACACTTTTACATCAGTTAACCGACCGTTTGCCGGATATTACAAGAAATTATTACGAACTTAAATCCCTTTCGGGAAATACTTTACAGCAGGCAATTACAAATCCGGCACAAAAAGCAGGACAATTTGCAACACACGATTTTAAATTTTCGGCAGAAGCATTAAAACAAATCACCGATTTCCTGACAAAAGAAAGCACACAGGAAGTAGAATCAACTCAGTTACAAATAATTTGCCGAAGGTGCGAAGATATTATTTCGGCAAAAAAGCAGAAAGAAAATCTGACTTTGGAAACAGCAGATATTCCTAATTTTGACGATATTTTCCTCGAATTTTACAATCAGACTTTAGATGAAATTTCGGGAACCGAACGCACAAAAGCACAGATTTTTATTGAAGAAGAACTTGTTAAAAAAGCTCAGCGAATTTCGTTGGATAAAATAATCTGTCTGGATTTTATTACAGAACAAACACTTGAAATTCTGACAAATAAACATCTTTTGCGTTCTGTTAAAAACACTACCGGAGGTTTCAGTTACGAACTTTCGCACGATACACTAATTGAGCCGGTTACAAGTTCAAAAGATAAACGGCATTTGGAAGAAAAACGAATTGCCGAAGAAATAAAACGCAAAAAAGACGAAGAAGAACGCGAATTTCAACGTCAAGCAGAGCTGAAAAAACTTCAGGAACAACGCAAACGAAGTCGTACAATTATTGCAATTGTTACAGTTGCAGCCGTTATTTCGGTTGCTTTCGGAATTTTCGGTTTTGTACAGATGAAAATTGCAAACAAAAAAACAGAAGAAGTAAATCAGGCTCTGCTAAACTTGGATAAAGCAAATAAAGAAAAACTTATAAAAAATTATGAGTTTTATATGGAAAAAGGAAAAGCTGCATTTTTGGTTGATAATTATATCGAAGCTATTGCAAATTATGATATTGCAAAATCATTTATTGACAGTTCCGAAGTTCAGGACGCAATTTTAACAACTGAAACAGTAGGTGCAACTGCCATTCAATGGGATTCGCTAATGACTTTGGCAGAAACCAACAAAAACAAAGGCGAAGATTTCTGGTGCGATGCTCTGCAAATTTATAAAGAAGCGTTAAATACAAGTTATCATTTTGAAGAAACAAAGGAACTAAAACAAGAACTAGAAAGCAGTATTTCGGCAAGAATAAGTTCCTATAGTGCAAGTATTATTCAATTTGAAAAAGCAGGTTTAATCAACCAAATTCCTACGGTAAAGGCAAAAATTGAAAGGTTAAGTTGTAAATAACAAAAACTAAAATTTTATGAAAAAAATAATACTATTTCTACTATTAGCACTCCTAACACAAATCATTACAGCACAAACACAAAGCTGTTTTGAAGGTGTTCTGGAAGCTGCAAAAACAGATTATTACAACAAAAATTATTTTCTTGCATTACAGAAACTTAATGCAATTGAAAATGCTTGCGTAAATCTTGAAACTATTTCAAAAGCACAAAAAATTGTATTAGACCAATGGAGGGATAGTATTGCAAATGCACTTGAAAACCAAAAGAAGAAAACAGAAGCCCTATTGCTTGAAGTAGAAATTCAAAAAAAAATAGCTGATAATGCAGTGAAAGCAACTGATAGCTTAGTTAATTTGCTCAATTTGACAATTGAAAATTATTATTTATTGACAAAGGAATTATTAAAAGAAAAAGAGCAAAGAGATACAGCATTAATTTCTAATTTGCTTCCTCTTATTTATCAAAAAGAGAATATTTTCAATAATATCATTGACTTAATGAAATTTATGTCATCAGATAATCTATTGATTGAAGATGAGTTAAAATTATTAGTAAGAATACCACAATTCCCAATGAATGAAGGACAATTTTTCTATATAGAATATACCTATAATAATGAGAGAATCCCAAAAAAATTGAGCTATATTGGTGATACACTCAGCATCTCCAAAATTGATTTACTCAAAGTAGATGGAAAACCTATAGACCCAAAATCTGTTAGTAATTATAAGTTTTATTATCGAAATAGTATTACAAAAATGTCTACAGAAATATGTAATTTATATCCCGTGTTTGTTGAGAAAAAAGAATAATTATTTAAATAAAAAGTTTTGTGTTTATTTTAATAACAAAATTCAAAATGTTAAAAAAATATGCTAATTGTTTATCCATAAATTTTTATTAACTTAAAATTTTCAAGAAAATCCATAAATCAATAAAAATCAGGTTTAATACAATTTTAAATAAAGAAAAAATTAAACTATCATGAAAAAAATAACACTCTTTCTATTATTAGCACTTCTAACACAAACCATTACAGCACAAACACAAAGTTGTTTTGAAGGTGTACTAGAAGAGGCAAAAACAGATTATTACAACAAAAATTATTTTCTTGCATTACAGAAACTTAATGCTATAGAAAATGCGTGTGTAAATTTGGAAACTATTTCAAAATCTCAGAAATTAATTTTAGACCAGTGGCGCGATAGTATTAAAATCAAAATCGAAATTATGATTTCTGAAATTAATACCGAAAAATCTCATGTTCAGACTGCTGTTTTTGAAAAAGCTGCAGCCGAAAATAACAGAAAAGATTATTTCGGTAGCTGGAGTTTCAAAGATATTGAAAGTCTGGACTTATCAAATTCAAATCTGGTGTATTTGCCTGCGGAAGTTTCGAATTGCTCAATGCTTAAGAAAATTAACCTTATCGGAAATCCAAACCTCGATTTGGACAGCGTTTTTGCGGTTATCGAAACTTTGCCACTTGTTACCGATATTAAAATTTCTATTGACAGCCTTGCACAAATACCCGAAAAATACCGAAGATGGACTACAGGAATTAAATTAAATACAGATAGTTGTACAGTTTTTCCTCTCGAAATTCTCGAACTCGAAAATCTGAATTATCTTGATGTTAGTGGTGAAATTTTTAATCCAAATTATTTTACGGTTTTACCCGATGAACTTTTTCAGAAAACCAATTTAAAACACTTAATTTTAGAGTATTGTAAAATTAATGAAATACCTGCTGCAATCGGAAATCTTGTAAATCTGGTTGAACTTAAACTTTCGGGAAATAATTTAAAAACTTTGCCTTTAGAAATTTCTAAACTCCATAATCTTAAAGTTTTGGGTATTGAAAATAATTTTTTCGATACCTTACCTTTAGACGTTTGCAAACTCTTGAATTTAGAAGTTTTGAGTTGTTATAATAACTTTTTAAAACTTCTTCCTGTTGAAATAAATCAATTGGTAAATTTAACAGCACTTTATTTGTGGAATAATAAATTAGAAAAAATACCTGATGAAATATGTTCATTAGAAAAAATAACAGATTTACGTTTATATCAGAATTATATCAAAGAAATAAATCCAAAAATATCTTGTATGAAAAATGTTAAATATCTCGACATAGGAAATAATAATATTGAAACTGTTCCGGAAGAAATTCAGCTTCTAGCTCAACTCGAAGAATTGTATTTAGACCACAACAATATTGATATGTCTATTACCGAAATTTCAAATATGAATAAATTAAAAGTTCTTGACTTAAGTAACAATCTTATAACATACATACCATTAAATATTTTAAAACTTGAAAACCTTGAAATTTTAAAACTTGATAGTAATGATATTTCTGTTGTTCCCGTGCAGATAAATGAACTGAAAAATATAAAAGAAATTTACTTAAAATCTAATGATATAAAGGAATTGCCAGAACAAATTACTGAACTTACAAATCTTGAATATGTATTTATTGATGATAATAATATCAATTCGGAAAATCTTAATGAAATAATACAAAAATTATCAAATTCAAATGTTTTATTTTCAGCAGAAAATTCTGAAATTTCTACTTTAAATAAAAATTTCAAAAATTCTGTTAATATTGAAATGGTTTACATTGAAGGTGGTTCGTATAAAATGGGAAATGCAAATGGAGAATCCTACGAAAAACCCGTTCACGAAGTTATTCTAAATGCTTTTTACATGAGTAAATATGAAATTACAAATAAACAATTTGTAGAATTTTTACAAAATTATGGTCAGTACTATGTAAAAGATGGTGATTATAAAGGTCAAATAATGATTTATGAAAGTGAAACAGGTTTAAAGAAAAATGGGAATATTTGGAGTTATAGTTCAGGATATGAAGATTTTCCTGTAAGTAGTGTATCTTGGTATGGAGCAAATGAATTTTGTAATTGGCTTTCTGAAGATCCAGAAATGATATATACTCTTTCTACAGAAGCTCAGTGGGAATATGCTGTGAAAGGAGGAATTAATGCAAAAGAAAACAATGACATTGATGAGTGGTCTGGGACAATTGTAGAAAAAGAGTTACCACAATATGCTTGGTTTGTTGGGAATAGTAAAAATTTAACTCATAAGGTAGGACAAAAAAAACCAAATCAACTTGGAATTTATGACATGACAGGAAATGTTTGGGAATGGTGTTTGGATTACTATTCAAATGATTATTATTCTGAAATCAATAATATTAATCCTGTAAATTTGACACCCGGAACAAATAGAGTTATAAGAGGTGGTGCTATCAATATGTCTGCAAAATCATGTCGTGTTGATTATCGCGAAAATTGGACACCTCATAAAACCGATATAAACTTTGGATTTAGAATAGTTTGCACAGAAAAAAAATAAAAACATCATGAAAAAAATAACACTAATACTTTTATTTGCACTTCTAACACAAACAATTACAGCACAAACACAAAGCTGTTTTGAAGGTGTTCTGGAAGCTGCAAAAACAGATTTTTACAACAAAAATTATTTTCTTGCATTGCAGAAACTTAATGCAATTGAAAATGCGTGTGTAAATTTGGAAACTATTTCAAAATCTCAGAAAGTTGTTTTGCAGCAATGGCGAGATAGCATTGCTATTGCAATTGAGAATATGGTTAGTGAGGTAAAAGCAGAAAAGGAGAGGAGTGATAGTTTGCTGAAATTGGTAAATATATATTTTTTAAAAGAAGAAAATTTATTACAAATGACTTTTATTGATAAAAAGAAAAATATTTGTGACAAGTTTTTAAAAGGTTATTACAAGGAAACCATTGAATTATTAAAACTCTTAAATTTTAATAACTTCAACGAACAGGAATTTAAAGATACATTGATGCAGAAAGCGATTAAATTATTGGAAATTAGAAATATTGCTTCTGATACATTGGAATTAGGATATTCAATTACTGCCGAAAACTATTTAAATCAAATAATTATTAGTAATCCTACAGATACATTCACATTTATTAAACTCTATATTATTGAAAATGAAAATATAAGTCTGATTAATGATTTAGAATTGGTATATGAACATAATCATTGGAAAAAATATATTTTTCACTTATCAGCTTTTAATAAACTTATAAAAACAAAAGAATTAGACTTATCGTCCATAGATAAAAAAGCTACAAAATATTTTAATAAAATTTTTAATATAAGGGTGTTAAATAAAATTTTTAATATATTAAAATATTTCGATAATCTTGAATATCTAAAATTGTCCAATAATAATTTAAAAAGCATTCCAAAAAGCATTTCAAAATTAAAACATTTAAAATATTTAGACTTATCAAAAAACAACTTTTCTGAAGAAGAAAAATCAAAAATCGAAAGCTGGTTCGAAGGAACAGACTGTAAAATTTATTGGTAAAAAAAATAAAAACATCATGAAAAAAATAACACTAATCCTATTATTAGCACTTCTAAGCCAAATAATTACAGCACAAACACAAAGCTGTTTTGACGGTGTTCTGGATGCTGCAAAAACAGATTATTACAACAAAAATTATTTTCTTGCATTACAGAAACTTAATGCAATTGAGAATGCCTGTGTAAATTTGGAAACTATTTCAAAATCTCAGAAATTAGTTTTAGACCAGTGGCGGGATAGTATTAAAAATAAGCTCGAATTAATGGTCGAAGAAATTAATACCGAAAAATCGCGTGTTCAGACTGCTGTTTTTGAAAAAGCTGCTGCCGAAAATAACAGAAAAGATTATTTCGGCAGTTGGAGTTTCAAAGATATTGAAAGTCTGGACTTATCAAATTCAAATCTGGTGTATTTGCCTGCGGAAGTTTCGAATTGTCCAATGCTTAAGAAAATTAACCTTATTGGAAATCCAAACCTCGATTTGGATAGTGTTTTTGCGGTTCTCGAAACTTTGCCACTTGTTACCGATATTAAAATTTCGATTGACAGCCTGGCACAAATACCCGAAAAATACCGAAGATGGACAACAGGAATTAAATTAAATACAGATAGTTGTACAGTTTTTCCACTCGAAATTCTCGAACTCGAAAATCTGAATTATCTTGATGTAAGCGGCGAACTTTTTAATCCAAACTATTTTACGGTTTTACCCGAAGAACTTTTTCAGAAAGCCAATTTAAAACACTTAATTTTAGAATATTGTAAAATTAACGAACTACCTGCTGCTATTGGAAATCTTGTAAATCTGGTAGAACTTAAACTTTCTGGAAATAATTTAAAAACTTTGCCTTTAGAAATTTATAAACTACAGAATATTAAAGTTTTGGGTATTGAAAATAATTTTTTCGAAACTTTACCTTTTGATGTCTGCAAACTCTTGAATTTAGAAGTTTTGAGTTGTTACAATAATTTTTTAAAACTACTTCCTGCCGATATAAAAGCATTAAAAAACTTAACTGCATTATATTTGTGGAACAATTCTTTAGCAAAAATACCTGATGAAATTTGTTCCTTAGCAAAACTTACAGATTTAAGAATATACAGCAACATTATTTCCGAAATTAACCCGAAAATTGTGTGTATAAATTCATTAAACTACCTCGATTTGAGTTATAACAAAATAAAAGTTATACCCGTAGAAATTGGAAAACTTACAAAAATTGAAAATCTGTATCTAAACAATAACCAAATTACCGATTTTCCACCCGAAATTGGACAAATAACAGAACTTAAAACTTTGGATTTAAGCAACAATTTGATTAAAAATATACCTGTCGAAATTCAAAAATTAACACAATTAGAAACATTAGATTTGGACAGTAACCAGATTGCAAGTTTACCAAATGAAATTACCAAACTTCAAAACCTCAGCGAACTGAATATCAACAACAACCAAATCACAACCTTGCCCGAAAATATTTCAGAAATGAAAGAATTGAAATATATTTACATCGAAAACACAAATATTCCGGCAGAAGAAAAAGCACAAATTGAAGAAAACTACATTGGAATTTCAAGTTCATTTGAAGACAAAAACACTTCCACAATCACAAATCTCCCCGAAATTGTTTACGTCAAAGGAGGCACTTTTTCAATGGGCAGTGAAGATGGAGAAGAAGATGAAAAACCTGTTCACGAAGTTACTTTAACCGATTATTATATAGGAAAATATGAAGTTACAAACCTTCAATTTGCTGAATTTATTTTCGACTATGGACAGGCAACAACGAAGCAAACAAGCGATTACCCAGATAAAACTATGATTTATACAAATAGATGGAGTTTTTTATCTATCAATTCTGATAAAATTGAAAAACCAAATCAATTTATAACAGATGGTTACGAAAACTTTCCAGTAATTATGGTAACATGGTATGGTGCTTATGAATATTGTAAATGGTTAACACAAAAAACAGGAAAAAATTACAGTTTACCCACGGAAGCGCAATGGGAGTATGCAGCAGGTGGAGGAAGCAATTACCGAAATAAATGGAGTGGAACACAAACAGAAAGCAAATTAGTTAATTATGCTTGGATTTCAATTAACAGCGGTGAAATTATTCATGAAGTTGGTTCAAAAACAGCAAATTCAATTGGAATATATGACATGAACGGAAATGTGTGGGAATGGTGTATGGATTGGTATAAATCAGATTATTACACTTCAGAGGCAGTAACTAATCCAGTAAATAACGAAGTAGAATTATATCGAGTTGACAGAGGCGGGAGTTGGTATGTTAATTCACACTTATGCAGAGTTACGTATCGCGATGGCATTAATCCAAGTAACTGTACCGATGGATTAGGTTTTCGAGTCGTACTTTATCCTTAATTCCAAAAAGTATATTTAGTTGTACTTTTTTAAAATATTGAGATAAATTTAAATGTAGATAAAAACATCATGAAAAAATAACACTAACCCTTTTATTTGCAATCAGTCTAAACTCTGATTAAAAAGATTATCGGATTTAAGGATTTATTATTTCATGCTAATCCTTAAATCAAGAAAATCAAGGTTAAGACAAATTTTAAAAAATAAAAATAAAACATCATGAAAAAAATAACACTATTTCAACTATTAGCAAAATATCTAAACCCTGATTAAAAAGATTTGGCTCTAATTAAAAACGTTGTTGTTGAAAAAAATTGCTATATTGCGAAAAATTTTATAGCAAAATTATGCAAATAATTGAACAAATAAAAGCATTATTTCTTAAATTATCGAAAGATGATCAA